>TARA_B110000879_G_scaffold212917_1_pt1 | contig 30202 bp, 26 predicted proteins | sample TARA_B110000879 | Tara Oceans TARA_B110000879 (sample SAMEA4398094) | marine metagenome | biome: Polar Biome; feature: [SRF] surface water layer (ENVO:00010504); material: water (ENVO:00002006), including particulate matter (ENVO:01000060) such as... | depth 5 m
TATCCGGTCGTAGAGATGGAATTCCACCCCGAAGCCAACCAAGTGGAATACGTTCTTTGTCCAGCAAGGATTTCTAAAGAGGTAGCAGACAAAGCAATTCAAGTGGCTTTGAAAGTAGCCAATACCTATAAACACGTAGGCCTGTTGGCTGTCGAAATGTTTCAAACCGAAGCGGATGAAATTTTGGTCAATGAAGTTGCTCCGCGCACCCACAACAGTGGTCATTACAGCATCGAGGCTGCAATGACCAACCAGTTTGAACAGCATTTGAGAACTGTTTTGAATTTGCCTTTGGGAAGTACGCAAAGCAAGTTGGCTGGAATTATGGTAAATTTGGTGGGCGCAGAAGGACATGAGGGTCCTGTGGTTTATAAAAACATGAAAGCGATTCTAAAAATGGAAGGCGTCACACCTCATATTTACGGTAAAAAACACACCCGCCCTTTTCGCAAGATGGGACATGTTACCATCGTAGCTGAGGACATGGAAGTGGCTCGAAAAGTAGCTGAAAAAGTAAAAGATACCATACAAGTAATTTCTGTAGAGAACTGATGTATTTTAGTACGAGCAAGTTTAGGTAAACTCAATTAAAAAAGAACAAGGATGAAAGTAGCAATTATCATGGGGAGTGATTCAGATCTTCCGATCATGCAAGAAGCCGTAGAGGTGTTAAAAGATTTTGGAATCCCCGTAGAGGTAGACATCGTTTCTGCGCATAGGACTCCAGAAAAATTAGTCGATTTTTCCAACAACGCACACAAAAGAGGTATTGCTGTCATCATTGCAGGAGCAGGGGGAGCAGCCCATTTGCCAGGCATGGTCGCTTCGATGAGTCCTCTGCCCGTCATTGGAGTACCGGTAAAATCCAGTAACTCAATCGATGGATGGGATTCGGTTTTGTCGATTCTACAAATGCCAAGTGGTGTTCCTGTCGCTACAGTCGCTTTGGACGGCGCAAAGAATGCCGGGATTTTGGCTGCGCAAATTATTGGCGCAACGCAACCATCAGTATTGGAAGCGGTTCTCGCCTACAAACAAGGGTTGAAAGAAAAAGTCATTGCAGCCTCAACGCGCTTGCGAAACGCTTAAAAAGGAACTCCGACAGCTTTATTTTCTGTCGAAAAAGACCATAAAAAAAGCACCTTGTCATCGACAAGGTGCTTTTTTATGATCTGATTTTTGGGACTGTTTGCACTATCGAAATTCAAATCGATACTGCAAATACTGGTATGCATCTCTCGGCAATACATGGATCCACTTCTTGTGTTTGAAAAACCATTTTACTTGTATTGAGAAAATCCCTTTTTTTAAGTAAGAAGCCACAAAAGGATGCACGTGTAACGTGATGGTTTTGCTTTTGTTCTTACTGGCTAAAATTCGATTCAACTCCACATCAAATTTGTCTATCATCACAATAGGTGCCTCTACCTCTCCTTTGGAGCTTGGATTTGGCTCTTTTGTTTTGATATTCATTTCTGAACGTACCCTTTGTCTGGTAATTTGGATCAATCCAAATTTACTTGGGGGCAAGATTTTGTGTTTCGTTCTGTCGAAAGACATTTCATGTTTCAAATGGTCGTAGAGTTTTTGACGATTTTCACTGGTGTGTAAATCGATAAAATCCACTACGATGATTCCACCCATATCGCGCAGACGCAATTGCCTGGCGATTTCGGTAGCGGCCACTAAATTCACTTCCAAAGCATTTTGTTCTTGCGAATTTGCTTTGTTGGATCTGTTTCCACTATTGACGTCGATGACATGCAATGCTTCTGTGTGCTCAATCACTAAATAAGCCCCTTTGCTCATCGAAACGGTTTGTCCAAAGGCAGCTTTGATCTGTCTTTCGATTCCGTACTTTTCGAAGATGGGCGTTTTAGAATTGTGGCATTTTAGAATGGATTGCTTTTCAGGATAAATTTCCTGTAAATAGTCATTGATTTCTTGAAATAAGATTTCGTCATTCGTAACAATACTTGTAAAAGAGTCGTTCAAGACATCTCTTAAAATCGAAGAAGCTCGGTTCAATTCACTCAATACTTTTGTCGGTGTACTGGTGTTGGCAATTTGCCCACACATTTGTTTCCAACGGTCGAGTGAATTTTGCAAGTCTTTGTCTAGTTCCGCTACTTTTTTACCTTCAGCTACAGTTCGCAAAATAATCCCAAATCCTGGGGGTCTGATGCTTTTTGCCAAACGTTTTAAGCGGTCTTTTTCTTTGTTATCTGCTATCTTTTGAGAGACAGAGACTCTTTTAGAAAAAGGAACCAATACTAAAAATCTACCGGCGATAGAAAGCTCAGAGCTGATTCTTGGGCCTTTGGTAGAAATGGGTTCTTTGACAACTTGAACCAAAACATTTTGTTTCGTTTTAAGAACTTGATCGATACTTCCATTTTTGTCAATTTCTTTTTCAAATTGGAAGTTCTTCAACGTGTAATCTTTGTATTTGCCTGTGCTTACATTCTTAATGAATTTGTTCAACGATTGGATATGAGGTCCCAAATCATGGTAGTGTAAGAATCCATCTTTTGGATATCCTACATTGACAAAGGACGCGTTCAGACCTGACAAAATCTTTCCTGTCTTGGCGAGAAAAATATCACCTACAGAAAAGTTGTTGTTGTTTGTTTCGTTGTTGAATTCAATAAGCTTCCCATCTTTTAGTAGAGCAAAATCAATATCAGATGAATTTGAACGGATAATCAATTCTAGTTTCATTCCGAATAGTTTTTAGACTACATAAGAACGCAGTTCTTATATAGATGGTTTAAATTAAATACAGGGCTTTTTTGGTACCCTAAGAAACTCGGGGTGACCAAAGTTTCATTTTCAATGAACGTTTTGTTGCAAAAACAACACTAAGAAATAAAATTACTTTTTCTTGTGTCTGTTCGCTCTTGCTCTTTTCTTTCTTTTGTGTGTAGAGATCTTCGCTCTCTTTCTTTTTTTACCACTTGGCATAATCCTACTGTTTTTAAAACCTGAATTTGCTCAGGCTGGTTTATAATTCGTACTGTATTTATTTTACAGCTACGTTATTCTTAACTCCTTCAACAAATGTTTTTGCAGGCTTGAAAGAAGGAATGTTATGAGCTGGAATTTTAATCGTTGTATTTTTAGAAATGTTTCTTCCTGTTTTTTCAGCTCTTTTTTTGATGACAAAACTGCCAAAACCTCTTAGATATACATTGTCTCCATCTTCCAGAGCACCTTTTACTTCCGCCATAAATGCTTCTACAGTAGCCAATACATCGGCTTTTTCAATGCCTGATTTATCAGAAATACTCGATACAATATCTGCTTTTGTCATTTGATTTTATTTTCTGTTGTTTGTTGTGAATTTTAAGCGTGCAAACATACGATAATTTATCAATTTTGAAAAGCTAATTCATTAAAATTTAATGTAATAAATAATGTAATATTGCAAAAACAGATTTGGATGGAAGGTTTTTCTAAAGTATTAGAAGTGTGGTATTTATCAAAAGACAGGGATTTGCCTTGGCGAAAGGTCCGTGACCCATACGCCGTCTGGCTTTCCGAAATTATTTTACAGCAAACTCGTGTAGCCCAAGGCATCTCATACTACGAACGTTTTTTAGACGCCTTTCCTACGGTCTTCGATTTGGCGAAAGCTCCAGAAGAGCAGGTGTTGAAACTTTGGCAAGGGTTGGGCTATTATTCAAGGGCTCGAAATCTTCATTTTTCTGCCCGATTTATTGCTGGTGAGTTGAAAGGTGTTTTTCCGTCAACCTATAAGGACTTGTTGGCTCTGAAAGGAGTGGGAGACTACACTGCATCTGCCATAGCTTCCATTTGTTTTGGTGCGTCCACAGCCGTTGTCGATGGAAACGTGTACCGTGTCTTATCTCGGTATTTTGGAATCGACACACCCATCAATTCTAGTAAAGGCATCAAAGATTTCAAGGCTTTGGCGCAACAGGTCATGGGTATTTCTAATCCCGGTCAATACAACCAAGCAATTATGGATTTTGGAGCCTTGCAATGCAAACCACAGCGACCCTTGTGCAGCTCTTGCCCTTTGCAATCAAGTTGCGTGGCTTTTGGGAAAAAGATAACTGCGGCACTCCCTGTCAAAGAAAAAAAAATCAAAGTGCGCAAGCGGTTCTTTAATTTTATAGTACTGCAGACCTCCGGTCAGAAAACCTTGGTAGAACAAAGGACAGGCAGAGGGATTTGGGAGAATTTGTATCAATTCCCCTTGATTGAAGCTTCAGAAACACTTGAAGTTCAGGAGCTCATAGAGCATCAAGCATATCTCGACTTGGTTCCGGATCCATCCGCCACCCTTCGCCTCTTCAATCCAAAAGAATGGGTGCACAAACTCTCACACCAACACCTGTACGTCCAATTCTGGTTGGTGCGAACAGAACATCACAAGCGCCAGCTAATTTCTATCGATGCCCTTGATTCACTCCCAGTTCCTCGCTTGATACATAAATTTTTAGAAATTCATGATTTTCAATAACAGCAGGTCACACCGACTACTTGGAAAAGAAAGTCAGTTTTTTGTCTTTCCTTTTTTTGTTGTCTTCACTTTCGTATTTTTTCAGTAATTTTGATTTTATGGCAGGGACATTGAACAAAGTAATGCTGATTGGACATTTGGGAGATTTTGTAAAAGTGCATTATTTTGAAGGAGGCAATGCCATCGGTCGCTTTCCAATTGCCACGAACGAGACGTATACCAACAAACAAACGGGGGAAAAAACAACATCGGTAGAATGGCATGCCATCGTCGTAAAAAATAAACTCGCTGAAATATGTGAAAAACACCTTACAAAAGGAGATAAAATATACTGTGAAGGCCGCATCAAAACCCGGCAATGGGAGCAAGAGGGCGTAAAACGCAGTTCGACTGAAATTCACGTTTTCGATTTGACATTTTTGTCTACAAAAGCATCGAACAACAATGCTGAGGTAGCTTCGAAAGATCAAAAAGAGATACCAACAAAAGACCTTGAAGGTGATTTTCCTTTCTAATCTTTAAAATAATACTTCAAAATAGTGGACATAGAACCTATCCGAATACTTTTGCCAACCTTTTTCAATTGGGTGGTCTTTACAGAATCGATTGCACTTGTTTTTCTCTTGTTTTGTTCCGCGATGATTTCCGGTACTGAAATTGCTTTTTTTTCGCTGTCTAAAACAGATTTGGACCTTCTGTCTAAAGAACACAGTCCCGCAGCTGATCGGGTGCTTGGCTTGCTCAACAAGCCTAAAAAATTATTGGCGACCATTTTGATTGCAAACAACTTTATCAATATTTTGATCGTGCTTTTGTTTGCTGTGTTGGGCGCTTATTTTTTTGAAAATATGGAGGTTGGAATTCGGTTTTTGATAGAGGTGGTCTTGATCACCTTTTTGATCTTGCTCTTTGGAGAAGTGTTGCCCAAGGTCTATGCGACTCGCAACTCCATCCCTTTTGCGCTGTTTATGGCGAATCCTGTCGTTTATTTAAACCGTTTGTTGTCACCTGTAAGCTACTTGCTAACAGGTTTGACGGGAGTTGTGGAAAGACGTTTGGGAAAAAAAGACAACGATTTCTCCGTCGAAAAACTCTCACAAGCCTTGGAATTGACCGCTGACAATGCCACCACTAAGGACGAAAAGAATATTTTAGAGGGAATTGTCGCTTTTGGAAATACAGAAACAGTACAAGTCATGAAACCGCGTATTGATATTTTTGCCATTCCTGACGATGCCTCTTTCCCAGAGGTTTTGAGTAAAATCATTTCCAATGGATTTTCAAGAAACCCGGTCTATCACGAAAATATTGATGAGGTGATTGGGGTTTTGTACGCCAAAGATTTGTTGCCTCATCTGACCAAAACAGAATTCAATTGGCAGGCCTTGGTTAGGGCTCCCTATTTTGTTCCAGAAAACAAGAAACTCGACGATTTGTTGATCGATTTTCAAGAGAAAAAAAACCATTTGGCAATTGTCGTTGACGAGTATGGAGGAACTAGTGGCTTGGTGACCTTGGAAGATGTCATCGAAGAAATTGTAGGCGACATCAGTGATGAGTTTGACAGTGACGATTTGGTTTACTCCAAGTTGGATGCTTTCAACTATGTTTTTGAAGGGAAAACAGCTTTGAAAGATTTTTACAGAGTTTTGGACATCGACCCGAAAAACTTTGAGGTTCACAAAGGTGAGGCCGAAACATTGGCGGGGTTTATTTTAGAAATATCTGGTAAATTCCCAAAGAAATTCGAAAAAATAAATTTTGAAGCCTTTGTTTTTACTGTAGAAGCTGTCGATAGAAAGCGCATCAAACAACTAAAAGTCACCTTGCTTCAATGAAAAAACGGTACAAACTTTTGAAAAACCAACCAACACAAAGGAAGCTACTTCTGAAAAATGCAGTAGTGCGAGTCGGGGTCCTTCTTTTGTTGCTTTCTTGTGGAGACAGTCCCTTGCCCAAACCCAGTTCATACATGCGTTTGGATTACCCCAACGCCGAGTACAAGGTTTTGGAGACAAAGAGTCCCTATCAGTTTGAACATGCTGGGCGTGCTGTAATCATTCAAAAAGAAAACGATTGGGTAGATCTTTACTATCCCGATATGAAGGCAACCCTCGTTTTGACCTATCGGCCGGTAAAAGAAAATTTAAGGGCCTTGTTTGTAGATGCGGAAAAACTGACCTTTAAACACATGATCAAAGCAGATGACATTCAATCATTGCCTTATGAAAACCCAGTAACCAAAGTATACGGAAGGGTGTTTGAGGTCTTTGGAAATGCCGCCACTCAAATTCAGTTTCACGCGACAGACTCAACGAACAACTTTCTTACAGGGGCCCTGTATTTTTATGCAAAGCCCAATTACGATTCCATTTTACCTGCTGTACAACACTTGAAGAAAGACATTGTACACCTGATGGAAACGCTGGAGTGGAAAAATTAATTCTTTTTACAGGCTTTCGTCTTTCAATCCTCGGTGCATCAAAACCAAATAAAACTGTAGTCCAAACAACAACGCACCTGACATCAAATGCACGGCCTGGGTGCCAAAAGGGAAATCACTGTAATACATCAAGATACCCGTAAGTGCTTCTAGCAGTAGCAAACCCAAAATCCATTTGGGAATTTTAAATCCCAGTTGCAAGGTCTCATTCTTGTAAAAGATCAAGAAGTTGACCAATACAATGGCAATGGTAAACGAACGGTGGATGTAAAAATTGAGGTTGGGATTGTACAAGCTCATTTGTTTGCTTTCAAATCCAAACAACCGCACTTGTTCGTCTACAAACTGTCTTACTTGCGTACCCATGGCGATTTGAATCACCGAAAAAAGGGTGGATAGTAGGAGCAATTTGTGAAATGTCTTGTCAAACTTGATGGCTCTTTTTTCTTCGGGAGACATCCATGCTAAGACTTGCAGTAGCACAGCTATAATAAGCAGTCCTACAAGCATGTGAACCGTGATGATCCAAGGTTCCAAGACAGAATCTACAACAGTTTTTCCCAGCCAGGCTTCGAAAAGCATCATGAAAAAGGCTCCAAATGAGAGCAGTGTAATTCCCTTTTTTTCTTTCCAAAATTTCAACGAGGCCGCTATCAAAAACAAGAAAATCAATCCAGAAACTACCGAGGCCAAACGGTTGATGTATTCCGTCCATGTGTGGTATACATTGAAGATCGCGTATTCGTGTTTGGTGTAAGGACTCCAATTTGAAGCATTCCATTCCAATTCCGTTTGCAAATCGCTGTTGGCCACATAGAGGGTCTCGTCGAGAACGATGAGGGTACCTTCGTTATAGGTAGTATTTCCTTTCCAGCGCAATTGAGCTTCGTCAGTTGGAGGGATGTAATATCCAAAGCATTTTGGCCAATCAGGACAGCCCATGCCAGAACCCGTCATTCGTACGATGGAACCGGCCAAAAAGATGACATAAACGGAAATCAACGCCGTTTTAACGATGAGTTTAAAATGTTTTTTCATAAGTGTTCTTCTTCTTTAGAGAGCGCATTTCGTGGGTTTCAAGCTTTGAAAACCAAAGCTGATTTTTCATTTGCAAAGATACTTCATAAATTTTTAAGACCTCTAAAACGAATCGAAAAGCGCGTGTTTTTTTGCATTATCTTTGAAAAAAATTGTTTCAATGCTCCATCACAGTTCTCACCTGCATGCCACGAGTGACCAATGGGTCGTATTTGTCCATGGTGCCGGTGGGAGCAGTGCTATTTGGTTTGCACAAGTACGAGCGTTTAGAAAGCAGTTCAATGTGCTGTTGGTCGATTTGAGAGGGCATGGAAAGTCAAAGCATTATGCAAACGTGGTAAAGCGCTATACTTTTGATATGATTGCGAAAGAGGTCTTGCAGGTACTCGATCATTTGCAAATAGAAAAGGCGCATTTTATCGGTATTTCTTTGGGGACAATTGTGATTCGGGAAATCGCCGAAAAGCACCCTCAAAAGGTTTCGAGTCTGGTGATGGGAGGTGCTGTGATGAAACTCAATTTGAGCGGGCAATTTTTGATGCGCTTGGGCGTTTTGCTAAAGTCTGTGATTCCTTATCTTTTGCTCTACCGTTTTTTTGCTTACGTCATCATGCCCAGAAAACACCACAAAGCCTCTCGAAATTTGTTTATCAACGAGGCAAAAAAACTCTGTCAAAAAGAGTTTAAAAGATGGTTCTCTTTGGTGTCTGAGGTCAATCCAATATTGGCCCTTTTTAGAATTCGAGATTGTGGGTTGCCCACTTTGTACATCATGGGGCAAGAAGACCATATGTTTTTGCCGAGCATTGCAAAATTGGTAGAACACCACAGGTCTTCACAATTGTTTGTGATCCCAAATTGTGGACATGTAGTGAATGTCGAACAGCCGCAAGTTTTCAATGATCAATCCATTGATTTTGTCAATAGTTTTCAAATCTGATAGGTTCCAATCAATAAATTTTTTCAAAAAAAAACACCTGTTTTGAAACAGGCGTACAATGGATGGATTGGTATTTGAGAGGTTTTCAGTTCTCTTTCTTTGCTTTTTCGCATTTTAATTTGCATTCCGCAGTAGCAGTCGCGCATTTGGGACAGTCTTTATTGTCTTTTTTTGCACAAGATTTGGCTTCTTTGGCTGCACAACAAGCTTTTTTTAAATCGGGCTGGGAAGAATCGACAAGCTCGGTTTTGGTTTCTTTTGTTAAGGGTCTTTTACTGTCTTTACAAGCGACACTTGCAGTCGCTAAGAAAACAAGGATGAAAAGGTTTACAGCGATCTTCATTTTTTAAAGTTCTAAATTGTTAATAGCAACTACAAGATACGTATTCCCATCGCCAATACTGCTTATTTTTTCAGAAATTTCAGATTCGGAAATCTGGTTGGTGTCGAAGATGATTTCTCCTAAGCGCTTTTCAAAAGAGACGGCAGCAGATTCGATTCCAGGTGTTTTTGAAAGTCGGGACTCGATGGTTTTGGCACAGCCAATTTGACAAGTCATGCCTTCGATTTGAAGGGCTATTTTTTTAAGACGCTGTTTTTGAGCTAGCTGTACTGTTTTTGTTTTTTCGGTGCTTTGTTTGCAGGAAACTGTAAAGGCGAGTATGGCTGCACAGGCAAAGGTTGTAATAGATCGTTTCATATGCTTTATAGTTGTATAGAGCAAATTTATGTAGATTTTTCTTACAATCCGAAAACTTGTTCCATTTTTGTAGGTACTTTAACACGAAAAGCATGAAAGAAAATAAATGGGCCTATCTCTTGTTGCTCTCCCTTGTTTGGGGAAGTTCTTTTATCTTGATGAAAAAAGCCCTTTTGGGCTTGTCTCCAATTGAAATTGGTGCTTTTCGGATTTTGATAGCCGGTAGTATTTTGATGTTTGTCGGAGCTAAAAAAATAGTTCACATTCAGAAAAAACATTGGAAACCCCTTTTTTTAGTAGCTTTTACAGCTACTTTTTTTCCTGGCTTCTTTTTCGCTTTTGCTGTTTCTCAAATCGATAGCTCAGTTTCTGCCATACTGAATTCTTTGACTCCGCTGATTACGATGTTGATCGGTTTTTTCTTTTTTGGTTTTTCTTTTTCAAAAAGGCAAGTTTTTGGGGTTTTTGTGGGTTTGGTGGGAACGCTACTTTTGATAGTGAAAAGTGCTGAAATCAACCCGCATCAACACTACGAATATGCCTTGCTTATCTTTCTTTCATCAATTGGCTATGCCTACAGTTTGAACATGATCAAGACAAAGCTCTCAGACCTCGATGCACTGAGTATCACCGTGGGTTGTTTTGCTGTTTTGATGCTGCCGGCTTTGTTGGTTTTGGTCTTTTCTGGTTTTTTCAATGACTTGGTATGGACTTCCGAAGCCAGTGAATCTCTTTTTTATGTCTCGCTGTTGGCAATTGTCGGTACCGCCATGGCCAAGGTACTGTTCAACAGGTTGGTACAGATTTCCTCACCAGTATTTTCCTCCTCGGTAACTTATTTGATTACGGTAGTTGCTGTCGCGTGGGGCATGTGGGATGGGGAGCGTTTGACCTTGCATCAATTGTTTTCTGTTGTCATCATTTTTGCAGGGGTGTATTTGGTCAACAAAAAACCAAAAAAAGAACTTTTAAGACCCGCCAAAACGGTTGCTTAGGACTGTTTTTTTAATAGTTCAGCTGTCTTTGAGCAAGTTGTTATCAGTGAAAATCTCCTGCGCTTACGCCATTGTTCAAAGAGAGTGTTTGTACTTGAAGTTCCATTTCTTTACCGCCAACGACGATGCGAAGTCTTGTGGGGAATTTCAGGCCTTTGACAGCGGTGTATTTTGAAAAAAACAATTCCTGTTCAAAAGAACGGCCAAGTTTGTTTTTGGTACTGACTCCTTTTACTTTTAAACCTGTTTCCATATCGTAATAGATCTTGGTGTTTTCCACTTCAAGCACATGTGCTTTGTTGCCATTCACATTTTCGATTCCTTTGTAAAAAGCATTTTTTAAATAGTCAAATTCGGGAAAGATGCTTCTGTTTTTTCGGTGTCTTCTGGTTTGGGCTACGTCGAAATTTTCTTCGATATCTTGTTGGATAATGCGGCCTTTTTTACCGTCAAAAATGTTTTCTGAAATCAAGTAGCCATCGAGACTCATGCGAGAGTAGTGGTAATGTGGCAACATAGTTTTTTTGACAAGAAGGATTTCTTTTTTTCCGAAGGTGCCTTTTGAAATCGTGTAAAAGGTTTTTATTTGCACTGCTTTCTCCCTGCCTCCAATGGCTTCAAAGTAATGGTCGACGACCTCTTTTAAGGAAGCATTTTTTGTGTTTTGCCCTAGCAAATTTTGAAAGGCACAGAGCGTAAAAATCAAGAAAAAAAGAAAGTAAATACGTTTCATGAACTGCCCCTTCAAACAGAAATAGTGTCCTGTGTTTTTATAAAGTAAAGAAACACATAAAATTTGAGAAAAAATAATGCCTTTACAGGGCTTGTTTATTTATGAAAAAGAAGTATATTTGCACTCGTTTTAAACAAAACAAAATTAAATATCAAACATATGTACGCAATTGTAGAGATAGCAGGGCAGCAGTTTAAAGTTGCAAAAGACCAAAAGGTTTACGTACACCGTTTGCAAGACAAAGAAGGATCAAAAGTCTCTTTTGACAATGTTCTTTTAGTAAGCGATGGTGAGAAAGTAACCTTAGGCGCCCCAGCTATAGAAGGAGCCAAAGTAACGGCCAAAGTATTAGAGCACCTCAAAGGTGACAAAGTAATCGTTTTCAAAAAGAAGCGAAGAAAAGGATACAAGAAAAAGAATGGTCACCGTCAATTTTTGACTGAAATCCAAATTGATGGAATCGCTGTAGGTGGTGCTAAGAAAAAAGCGGCTCCTAAAAAAGAGGCTGCTGTTGCTGAAGAAGTTGCTGCACCAAAAAAAGCCGCTGCCAAGAAAGCAGCTCCAAAAAAGGAAACTGAAGCAAAGTCGGCTCCTAAGAAAGCTGCTGCTAAGAAAGCTGCACCAAAAAAAGCCGCTGCTCCCAAAAAAGAAGCCGCTGCAAAAAAAGCGCCTGCTAAAAAAGCAGCTCCAAAAAAGGAAGATAAAAACTAATCATCCTACCTGTTTAACAGGTAGCTAAAATCCATACATTATGGCTCATAAAAAAGGTGTCGGTAGTTCGAAGAATGGTAGAGAATCAGAATCGAAACGACTAGGAGTAAAAATTTTCGGTGGTCAAGCTGCGATTGCAGGGAACATCATCATTCGTCAAAGAGGAACGAAACACAATCCAGGAGAAAATGTATACATGGGTAAAGACCACACCTTGCATGCAAAAGTAGATGGAGTTGTAAAGTTTACTAAGAAAAGAGACAACAAGTCTTATGTTTCGATAGAAGCAGTTGAGGCTTAAATAGATCGCTTTTACATCATACAAAACTCCCAGCCTTCGGTTGGGAGTTTTCTTGTTTTTAGTTTTTTGCTAAGCAAGTCGCTTCCTCAGGCAAAACTCAATTCCCTTCCGTTCCTTTTTAGTACATTTACAACATGCTTTTTATCTACAATTTTCTTCTCTTTGTGTCGCAAATTATTTTGAAAATTGCTGCGCCTTTTCATAAAAAGACAGGTCTTTTTGTAGGAGGGCGAGCAAACGTGTTTGCGGACTTGCAACAAGCTCTTGATCCAAAAGATCACGTCGTTTGGTTCCACTGTGCTTCTTTGGGAGAATTCGAACAAGGAAGGCCCTTGATAGAGGCTGTTCGAAAAGACCACCCCACCTACAAATTGGTCTTGACCTTTTTCTCTCCTTCTGGTTACGAAGTTCGGAAAGACTATCCGCATGCAGATGTAGTATGTTACTTGCCGCTCGACACCCAGGCCAATGTGCGAAGGTTCTTAGATGTGGTACATCCAACACTGGCGGTATTTGTCAAATACGAATTTTGGCCCAACATGTTGTTGGCACTGAAAAAGAGAAAAACAACCACCCTATTGGTTTCGGGGATTTTTAGAAAAGAGCACTATTTTTTCAAGCGTTTTGGGAAAGGGATGCGAAACTTGCTCCAGTCATTTACTCATTTTTTTGTACAAGACTCAAACTCCCTTCAGCTGCTGCGTAGCATTGGATTCACTAATGTAACCCAAAGTGGTGACACCCGTTTTGACCGTGTTTATGACATTCTGAATCAAGACAATTCTTTGCCCTATATCACATCCTTTAAAGAGGGGTGCTATACGCTCGTAGCAGGTAGTACCTGGAAAGAAGACGAAGATTTGTTGGTGGACTATATCAACTACACCGCCACATCCCAAGAGAAATTCATTATTGCACCACACAATATCAAAGCAGAAAACATCTTGGCTCTCAAAGCTTCAATCTCCAAAAAAACAGTTCTTTATTCAGAAAAAGAAGGGCAGTCCTTAAAGGATTACCAAGTTTTTATCATTGATACGGTCGGCATTTTAACGAAAATTTACAGCGTTGCTGATGTTGCTTATGTGGGTGGGGGCTTTACCAAGAGTGGGGTGCACAATATCTTGGAGCCTTCCGTTTTTGGAATTCCTGTTGTCATCGGCCCCAATTTTGTAAAATTCAAAGAAGCCGCTGATTTGATTTCCCAAGACGCCTGTACAACCGTTCGCACTTCCGAATATTTTTCAAAAGTATTGCTGAATTTTAAAAACGATGCTGATTTGCGCAGAGAAAAAGGCGAAAAAGCTTTCCACTACGTGAACGCAAGCAAAGGAGCTTCTCAAAAAATTCTCGCTTATATGGATTCAGTACTCAAATGAATTGAGCTGTTGGGTAAAGAGGTTTGGATGGCTTCTAATTTGACTATTTTTATCTGTTTAGATATTTTTTTGTTAGGTCTTTTTGTCAGAACTTTACTTCGAATTCAAACATCTAAAAATGCAACAGTTGCGAGACGCTTTTGGCAGACAAATTACTTATGTAAGGCTGGCAGTTACAGATCGATGTAACTTGCGTTGTACCTATTGCATGCCTGCAGAAGGCGCCTTGATCGTAGAACGAAAAGAATTGCTGACCTTTAAAGAAATGTATCGCATAACCCGTGTACTTACCGAATTGGGTGTCCGCAAAGTTCGTCTTACGGGAGGAGAGCCCTTTGTCCGTAAAAATTTGATTGATTTTTTGAAAATGCTCTCTTTCAACGACCTTTTGGACGCAATCAATATCACCACCAATGGCGCACTCATTGCAGCCCATATTTCCGATTTGGAAAGATTGAAAGTAAAAACAGTCAATTTGAGCATCGACAGTTTACAACCTGAAAAATTTGCTAAAATTACACGACGTGATGTGTTTGATCAAGTATGGAAAACCTACGAGCTGTTGGCGAAAAGCAAATTAAAACTCAAATTGAATGTGGTCATTCAGTCTGGAGTCAATACGGACGAAATTGCTGATTTTGTCGCTTTGACAAAATATAAAGAAATGGATGTACGTTTTATAGAAGAGATGCCTTTCAATGGCGTGGGAGTTCGGGAAACAGCAGAAGTATGGGACTACAAACGCATCTTAGAAGAAATTCGAGTGGGTGAACCCACTCTTCAAACACTGCCTTTGGAAACCTCTTCCACATCGCGTAATTTCAAAGTGGAAGGAGCCAAGGGAACTGTCGGCATCATCCCTGCCTATACCCGAACGATTTGCAACGATTGCAACCGAATTCGAATCACATCGACAGGAATGTTGAAAAACTGCCTTTTTGACGAAGGCGTTTTTAGCATCCGCGATTTTTTGAGAAAAGGAGCGACCAATGAGGAGCTCAAACAATTATTTATCGATCTTGTCGCTCAAAAACCCCAAAACGGCTTTGTAGCTGAGGCCAGTCGTACCAAAAACAAAAAAGTCTCTGAAAGCATGTCTAGCATTGGAGGTTGATTGAAGTTAAAAGACACCATAATCTTTATGAAACTATTTAAAAAAGAAACGCTTCGAATCAAAAAGGGAAACCAAAAAAATATCCTCTTGTTTTTAGGGACGCTGGTATTCTTGTTGGTGATTTGTGATTTTGACTTGGGCAAGGAGCTGGTTGTCAAGTTGGGAAATGAAACTTTGCGCCTCCCCATACCTGTCTTGTTTCCAATCTTGTTTGTCTTTTCATACGCCAACCTCCTGTACCTTCGTTTTTGTTTTAGTGAAGGGTGGACCTTGTTGCAAAAATTAGTGTTGGGACTACTAAATTCCGGAGTTGTCTTGTTGATTTTTAAAGGAGGATTTGAGCTTTGGAAAACCACCCAAGGAGATATTGATGCCGTATTTTTTGCAGCGAACAAAGTGGCGTTTCAATTGACCTTTAGAAGCGTCGCCTTTTGGGTGATGTACCAAACCCTTTTGATGGCATACGGTTTGTCTGTTTTAAAAATAATCGTGAGCCCTCGTAAAAAATAATTCAATGCAAAAAAAAGAAGCTTCTAGCCCCCCAATGATTTCAGTTGAAAAGGCCCTTCAGACAATTTTACAGTGCCAACAGGATTTTGGTACAGAAACCATTTCTTTTGAGCATTCACCGGGAAGGGTTTTAAAAGAAGCCCTCTTTGCAGACAGAGATTTTCCCCCTTTCAATCGGGTTTGTATGGATGGAATTGCACTCCAGCTAGCTGCTTTTGACTCGGGTTTGAGAAGCTTTACAATCGAAGGAGTTCAAGCAGCGGGAAGCCCACAAAAAACACTTGTAAACATTCAAAACTGCTTGGAGGTGATGACGGGAGCTGTCTTACCTCAGCATACAGATATCGTGATTCCTTATGAGCAGATCGAGATCAAAAACGGCGTTGCACAAATCAAAGTAGATCAGGTTCGTTTTTATCAAAACATACACCAAAAAGGCAGCGATAAAAAACAAGGAGATTTGTTGATCTCAACAAACAAACAAATCACAGCTGCTGAAATTGGGGTGATGGCAACTGTTGGCAAGACACATGTGGTGGTCGCCAAGCAACCCAAAGTAATGGTCATCTCTACAGGAGACGAATTGGTAGAGGTTTCAGAAACCCCTTTGGAACACCAGATACGAAAAAGCAATGTACACAGTTTGGTTTCCCTATTGAAGAATAGGCACATATCTGCAGATACAGCACATCTTCCAGACGACAAAGACCGTTTAAAAATCAACATCGAACAATTTTTGAACAGCTACGACGTCCTGCTTTTTAGCGGTGCTGTGAGCAAGGGGAAGTTTGATTTTCTTCCCGAAGTATTAGAGGAGCTTGGCGTAAAAAAATCATTTCACAAGGTAAAACAACGGCCTGGAAAACCTTTTTGGTTTGGGCAATTCAATTCTTTAAGTGAAAAGAATACACAAAAAAAGACCACCATTTTTGCCTTTCCAGGAAATCCCATTTCTGCCTATGTCAATTGTTTGAAGTATTTTTATCCTTGGATTCGAAAATCCACGGGCCTGAATTTGCAAAACGAAACAGCTGAGTTAGGAGCGGAAATAAATTTTCAGCCCCAAATGACTTATTTTTTACAGGTCACCCTTACAAGTCAAAACGGAAAATGCATCGCCATGCCTTTGCCGGGAAACGGTTCAGGAGATTTGGCAAATTTGGTCATAGCAGATGCTTTTATCGAGCTGCCGGCAGACCGTAATACATTTCAAAAAGGAGAAGTGTATCCAGTCCTGAGGTATCGGAACTTTTAAAAATAACGAGTGGAATTTAGAGATGATTTTTTATTAAAAACACAATTTCAGCAACATGGAGTTTTCACATATTGACAAAAACAACCAACCCAAAATGGTAGATGTGGGTGGTAAAAAAACAACAAAACGTCAAGCCACGGCAACAGCAGTGATGCAGGCTGGGGAGGAAATCATCTCACTGCTTACAGACAACGCATTCAAAACCAAGAAAGGACCTGTATTTCAAACCGCAATCATCGCAGGAATACAAGCGGTCAAAAAAACAGCGGAATTGATTCCCATGTGCCACCCTTTGATGATTGACGGGGTAGACTTGACAATCGCTGTCAAAGACTCGGCACACATCGAGATTTTTTGCACCGTAAAAATAGAAGGAAAAACAGGCGTGGAAATGGAAGCTTTGACCGGAGCTACTGTGGCAGCCTTGACTGTCTACGACATGTGTAAATCCATGTCTCAAAAAATGACGATTAAAGAGGTCAAATTGCTTGAAAAAACTGGAGGGAAATCTGATATCAAGACCTCGAAATAAGAACACTTGATTCCGAACATGGCAACCACAATTCCCAAGCCGAAAAACAAATTTTTATACGTGCCCTCAGCTACTATTTAAAACGATTCAATATGAAAACACATCGAAAACACGCCAAATTGACTTTGCGGAAAAGTGGGGTTTTTGCTCCTAACGAGCTTGCCTTTGTTGGTGTAAAGTGCAGTTTGATTCACGATTTGGTCCAAGAGATCAGCCATCGGCTGTCAGCAGCATCAAAAATAGCCTATATAGATGCTTCTCATGCAAAAGAAGAGCTGCCGCCAAAACTAGCAGTTTATACCTACCACAATTCAGGCAAAGCAGTTGTTTTGTCAGTCATTGATAAAAACACCTTTAATGACCGAATTCGGCTGTCTTCCTTCGACTTGGTTTGTGTCAATGGGAATCACTATCCCGCCAATCGACAAGTGGTTCTGTTGGATCCGGAAAAAGAGAACTCCATCAAAAAACGGATAGACCAATTGCAATCCGTACAGTTTTTTGTAAAAACCCGTCAAAATGCAACCGTCTTTGATTGTTTGCTAGAGGCGTACCCTGCCTACAAAGCACTCCCCGTATACGACTTGGAGGATGTAAGTTCCATTTCCGAACACATTCGCGAAATTGTTCAAAAAGAAACTCCAGTCCTCAATGGACTTGTGCTCGCAGGGGGAAAGAGCCGACGTATGGGCACCGATAAATCTTTGTTGGATTACCACGGCGCAGCCCAAAGAGAAGTGGCAATGCAGCTTTTGAAAGCACAGGATTTGCCAACTTATTTGTCAGTGAGACCTGAGCAAAAAGGGATGGAAGGAATCAATACCCTTTCAGATACTTTTGTGGGTTTAGGACCTTTTGGAGCCATCTGTTCTGCTTTTATGAAAAACCCAAACGAAGCCTACTTGGTTTTGGCGACTGACCTGCCTTTTGTCAATAAAGAATTGATAAAGCTCCTCTTGGAAAAGCGCAACCCTAAAAAAATAGCGACTGCTGTCAAAGGGAAAGGTAAAAAATTCATGGAACCCTTGGTGACCATCTGGGAGCCCAAATCCTACCCAATTTTGTTGAGTTACCTCGCGCAGGGTTATTCCTGTCCCAGAAAAGTGCTGATCAACTCGGAGGTTGAAATTGTCGAGGTGGCGGATGAATTGATTCGCAATGTCAATACACCCGAAGAATTTGAACAGGTGAAATCGAATTTAAAAAGAGGAGAGATGTAAAAATCCCTCAAAAAGAAAGTTTAAGGATGTGCGTTTACCCACACCTCGCCATCTTCAAAATGTTCTTTTTTCCAAATGGGAACGCGTTCTTTCAAAGTGTCAATTGCAAATTGACACGCTTCAAATGCAGCTTTTCGATGTGCTGCAGCAACTGCAATGACTACCGGAATATCCCCAATTTCTAAGGTTCCTTTTGCATGGTGAATGGCAATTTTTAAAACATCAAATTTTGACAAGACATCTTTGGCGATAGACGTCATTTCTTTGACAGCCATTGGGCCGTATGCAGAAAACTCCAGAAGGGTTACTTTTTTTCCAGCACTGTGGTTGCGAACGGTTCCCACAAAGACTGAAATGCCGCCACAACTTGGGTCGTCCACAAAATCCGAACAGGCTTGAGCAGAGAGTTTTTCAGAAGTTAGTTTGATGGAAATATTTTTGGAATTCATGGGTTTTTTTGAGAGGTTCTTTTTCGTGCAATCGGCGGGGGTGTTGGTTTTTAACCTCCGCTTACAGGAGGAATGACAGCAAGCACATCTTGGTTTTTGAGCAGTACTTCATCCAATGCGTATGCCTCATTGACAGCGATGGCATAGTTTGTGTATTCTTTTAAAATCGGGTATTTTTCGTGAAATTTTATTTTAAAATCCCCTACGGAAGCTCCTTCTGTAAGGTCCATTTCTAACCTGCTTTCACCCGTCAAATCCCCGACAATCCCAAAAAGTAAAACAGTGATTTTCATTCGATTTTTTTTTGTAAAAATACAGCTATTTTAAAAAATCAGCTTGATTTTTTCGCAGGAAAAAATAAAAAGCCTCTCAAAACAAAGAGCCATTTGAAGTCAATAGCTTTTCAATTGTATAATTTTGTTCATAGCCAAGTAGGCTTCCAAATATTTGGGTATTTTTGCAACACATTGATTGACAAAAGTAGACATACCGCAGCCATCAAAAACAAAGCCCTGTCTTTGGGTTTTACAAGTGTGGGCATTTCAAAAGCGGCTTTTCTTGAAGAAGAAGCACCAAAATTAGAACAGTGGTTGCAAAAAGGCTACCAAGGCGAGATGCAGTATTTGGAAAATAACTTCGACAAACGCTTGGATCCAAGGCTGTTGGTGGCGGATGCAAAATCGGTCATTTCATTGAGTTACAACTATTTCCCGAAGGCCGAGCAAGCCGATGGCAGTTACAAGCTGGCAAAATACGCCTACGGACAAGATTACCATCAGGTACTGAAAACCAAGCTAAAAGAACTCATGGACTTTGTCCAAACGGAGGTCGGTGCGGTTTCGGGAAGGGCTTTTACAGACTCTGCACCCATCTTAGAAAGGGCTTGGGCAGAAAAGGCAGGATTGGGTTGGAATGGAAAAAATTCTTTGCTGATTCAAAAGCAACATGGTTCTTTTTTCTTTTTGGCCGAGCTGATTCTCGATTTGGAATTAGAAACCGACTCTCCTTTTAAAACAGATCATTGTGGTTCTTGTACCCAGTGCATCGACGCCTGTCCCACCCAAGCAATTCTTCCAAACAATACAGTCGATGGGAGCAAATGTATTTCCTACTTTACCATCGAACTGAAAAATGAGCTGCCCGCTTCTGAAAAAGGAAAGTTTGAAGATTGGATGTTTGGTTGTGACATCTGTCAAGACATCTGCCCTTGGAACCGATTTTCGACACCCCACAACGAACCCTTGTTGGACCCTCACCCAGATCTGTTAGAAATGACCAAAAAAGATTGGGAGGAAATCACAACAGAGGTCTTCCAAAAAGTCTTTCGAAAATCTGCGGTAAAGCGAACCAAATATTCAGGATTAACACGGAATATCAAGTTTTTAAAAGATTTAAATTTGAAAGATAATTTACGTTAAAATCGGTATATTTGTCAATCACAACTGGAAGTAAAGCCATATGTCTGAATCCACAAAAAGGAAGGAAGCGTTGTTGTACCACGCAAAACCTACCCCCGGAAAAATTAAAGTAGTTCCTACAAAAAAATACGCGACTCAAAGAGACTTGTCCTTGGCTTATTCTCCTGGAGTTGCAGCGCCTTGTTTGGAGATTGCCAAAGACAAAGAAAACGTGTACAAATACACCTCCAAAGGAAATTTGGTGGCGGTGATTTCAAACGGAACGGCCGTTTTAGGTTTGGGAGATATTGGGCCTGAGGCGAGCAAACCGGTCATGGAAGGTAAAGGCTTGTTGTTTAAAATATTTGCTGACATTGACGTATTCGATATTGAAGTTGATGTGACGGATGTCGACAAGTTTGTTGAGACGGTCAAAGCCATCGCTCCAACTTTTGGTGGAATCAATTTGGAAGACATCAAAGCTCCCGAAGCTTTTGAAATTGAAAGAAGACTCAAAGAAGAGTTGGACATTCCGGTGATGCATGACGACCAACACGGAACTGCGATTATTTCTGCTGCCGCCTTGAAAAACGCTCTGGAAATTGTTGGAAAAAAAATTGAAGAGGTTCAAATAGTAGTGAACGGAGCGGGCGCCGCAGCCATCTCTTGCACTCGTTTGTACTTGGCTTTGGGAGCGCGAAGAGAAAATGTGGTCATGTGTGATAGCAAAGGGGTGATTCGGAAAGACATAGAAAATCTCACTTCTCAAAAAGCAGAATTTGCAACTTCCAAAGACCTCCGTTCCTTGGAAGATGCGATGAAAGACGCAGATGTCTTTATCGGTTTGTCCAAAGGAGACATTGTCTCTCCTGAAATGCTGTTGTGCATGGCAAACGATCCTATCGTATTCGCGATGGCCAATCCCACTCCAGAAATCAACTATGACCTCGCCATACAAACACGAAAAGATATTCTGATGGCTACGGGCCGTTCTGACCACCCCAATCAAGTGAACAATGTCTTGGGTTTTCCTTTTATTTTTCGAGGGGCTTTGGATGTGAGAGCTACGGGAATCAATGAAGAGATGAAAATGGCGGCGGTACACGCCTTGGCAGACTTGGCCAAAAAAACCGTTCCAGAACAGGTCAACTTGGTTTACGAAGAGTCCAACTTGTCTTTTGGAAAAGACTACATCATTCCAAAACCTTTTGACCCGCGATTGATCTACGAAATTCCTCCAGCCATCGCCAAAGCAGCGATGGATTCAGGAATTGCCAGACAACCCATTCAAAATTGGGACAGCTACAAAGACGAACTTATGGAGCGTTTGGGGACCAGTAATAAAATAGTTCGGATGTTGCATGACCGTGCAAAGGCAAATCCAAAGCGTTTGGTCTTCAACGAAGCAGATCAGTTGAACGTCACCAAAGCCGCACAAATTGTCTTTGACGAAGGAATTGCGATTCCAATCCTTTTGGGAAACAAAGAAATGATTTTGGCACACAAAAAGGAAATTGGTTTTGACCAAGATGTAACAATCATCAACCCTAAAACAGACGAAGAGCGCTCTCGTAGATTTCGCTATGCCGATTTGTATTGGGAAGAAAACCAACGCAAAGGGGTTACCCTGTTGGAAGCGAGAAAATTGATGCGTGAGCGAAATTATTTCGCAGCCATGATGGTCAATCAAGGAGATGCAGATGCCATGATTACAGGGTATTCAAGAAACTACGCTAGTTCTATAAAACCTCTTTTTGAAACCATCGGTATGCAAGACGGTGTGAGTAGAATCGCGGCGACCAACTTGATGTTGACCAAAAGAGGGCCCATGTTTTTGGCAGATACAACGGTCAATATCGATCCGACACCACAGCAATTAGAGAAAATCACACAGCTCACCAGTAATGTTGCCAAGCTCTTTGGCATCAAGCCGATCGTGGCCATGTTGTCGTTTGCAAATTTTGGCGCTTCCAAATCAGAAAGAGCACAAAAGATGGAGGTCGCAGTTCGCAGGGTTCATGAGTCTTGTCCTGATTTGCTTGTAGATGGTCCAATTCAGGTCGATTTTGCACTGAATGCTGAAATGTTAGAAGACAAGTTTCCCTTTTCTAATTTGGCAGGAAAAAAACCAAATGTTTTGATTTTTCCAAACTTAGATGCCGCAAATATCACCTATAAAATGATCAAGGAATTGAATGCGGTCGAGTCTGTCGGTCCAATTTTAATGGGCTTGAAAAAACCTGCTCATATTTTGCAGTTGGGAGCGAGTGTCGACGAAATGGTCAATATGGCAGCTGTTGCAGTCGTAGATGCTCAAAATAAATCGCGAAGAAAAACAACATAAAATCATTGGAAATACAATTTTTGGACTGACAATTCATTCAAATTAAACCGCACAAATAAGATGATCACACAATTAAAAGGAAGATTGGTAGAGAAAAACCCGACACACATCATTGTGGATTGCAATGGCGTGGGGTATATTTTACACATTTCACTTCATACTTTTGGATTGTTGCCAAATGATGAATTGTTGACTGTGTACACCCATTTATCTGTGAAAGAAGACTCCCATACCTTGTTTGGGTTTAGCAGCAAGGTAGAAAGAGAAATTTTCCGTTTGCTGATTTCCGTTTCTGGAGTAGGAGCTAGTATCGCTAGGACCATGTTGTCCTCTATGAACCCTCAAGAAGTTCAACAAGCCATCGCTTCGGGGAATGTGGCCGTAATTCAATCTGTCAAAGGAATTGGTGCAAAAACAGCACAGCGTTTGATCTTGGACTTGAAAGACAAAGTATTGAAAACTTTCGATTTGGATGAAAATACCCTTTTGTCGGACAATACCTTTAAAGAAGAAGCGTTATCAGCTTTGGAAGTCTTGGGATTTGCTAGAAAAATTTCAGAAAAGGTCTTGGACCGAATTCTGCAACAAGCCCCTTCGTTGTCCGTGGAAGAATTGATTAAGAAAGCATTGAAAAGTTTTTAAAATTGTTAAAGAAGAGAAATTACATATCCAAGAAGTATTTGCTGTTGTTGAGCGCGCTGTTTTTACAGATGAGTCTGTTAGCACAAACAAAGCCCGATGAAAAAAACGACACGCTTCCGAGCCTGCCTTATCAATTCAAAAGCCACCAGAAAGGCAGTTTGTTTTTAAATTTGCCCCTGTCCAAAGAGGTAGTTTTCGAAAAAGAAGTCAACCGTTATGTGATTCGCGAAAAATTCGGAAACACCGTAGTCAAAATACCGCTTTTTATGTCTGCGCAAGAATACAAAGACTACCGTCTCAAACAAGACATCAGCGACTATTACAAACAAAAAATAAGCGCCCTCAATTCCGACAAACAAGGCAGTAAGGAAGCTCAAAAAAACCTCCTGCCCACATACTACGTAAACTCCTCTCTGTTCAAATCCATTTTTGGAGGAAACACCATAGAAGTCAATACACAAGGGACCATCGGTTTGCGCTTGGGGGTTTTGTACCAAAAGATAGAGAATCCTCAGCTTTCTCAAGAAAATCGCAAGAATTTCACCTTTGATTTCGACCAGCAAGTGACGGCGAGTGTCGCTGCAAAAATAGGAGAGCGCCTCAAAGTAGCTGCCAACTACGATACCAAGTCTACTTTTGATTTTCAAAACATGGTCAAGTTGGAGTTTATTCCTTCCATACCATCAAATGCCTCCGGCTTGAAAGACAAATACAACAAGGCCAAGTCCAAAATTGACAATGTGAAGTCTGCCTACGACGATGCAAAATCTACCTACGACGATGTCAAAAGTCTTTCTGACGGCTATGATTCGAAAGACGAAGACGACATTGTCAAAAAAATTGAATTGGGAAACACCAACATGAACGTGAGCAACAACCTAATTTCTGGTGCGCAAAGTTTGTTTGGCTTGAAGTCCATTTTGCAATTTGGGAAGACGACAGTAACTTCCGTTTTTTCCCAACAGAAATCGGAAACGAAGACAGTTGCTGCTCAAGGAGGCGCTACTTTGAATGAATTTGAGTTGCAAACTTCCCAATACGAAGCCAACAAACATTTCTTTTTGGCCCATTATTTTAGAAATCAGTACAACAACTCTTTGAAGCAATTCCCCCTGATCAACAGTCCTGTAAACATCATCAATGTCGAGGTGTGGGTGACCAACAGGTCGACCAATACCACCGATGTGCGAAACATCGTAGCCCTTACCGATTTGGGAGAGTCTGGTGATGACGTGTATGACACGAGTATTTCTAACATTACCAGCTCAGATGTTACCGCAACGGCATCCCCTTTAGATGATCCTCCAGACAACTCGTCCAATAGCTTGTCTTCCGTTTTTGTAGATGGGATTCGTTCTATTGGAACGGTCAAAAGTGTTTTGCCTTCCAGCATGCAGCAGGGAACGGACTATACCATTTTGGAAAATGCCAAAAAATTGAGCCCCAATGACTATACATTTCATCCACAATTGGGATTCCTTTCTTTGAAACGCCCTTTGGTTGACGGCGATGTCTTGGCGGTTGCCTTTCAGTACAGCACCATCGGAAGTGAGAAAGTTTACAAAGTAGGGGAGTTGTCCACCGACGGCTTGTCTTCCCAAGAAAACATCGTTTTGAAACTCTTGCGAAGCGAAGTCAAACAACCGACCATGCGCATTTGGGATCTGATGCTAAAAAACGTCTATTCTTTGGGGGCATATCAGATGGAGTCTGAGGGCTTTCGTTTGGAAGTCTTGTACAAAGACGATCAGACAGGGGTTCCGGTCAATACGCTTCAAAATGCGAAAACAGAAAATATCACAACCCAAACGCTTTTGAATTTGATGCGTTTGGATGTTTTGGATCAAAACAATTTTGTCAAACCAAAGGGAGACGGGTATTTTGATTATGTAGAAGGGGTCACTGTAAGGTCTGAAACGGGAACGGTTATCTTTCCAACATTAGAGCCTTTTGGTCGGGATTTGCAAACGAAATTGTCAGCTTCTGAAGATGCTATTTTTGTATTCAACGAATTGTATACAACCACACCAACCCAGGCGAGAACCAATTTCCAAAACAAAGACAAATACCTGCTAAAGGGGTATTACAAATCAGATGCCAGTGAGGGCATTTCTTTAGGAGCGTTCAACGTTCCCAAAGGATCAGTAAAAGTTACTTCCAATGGGATTCTGCTGAGCGAAGGTTCAGATTATGTGGTGGATTACATGAGTGGACGGGTTCAAATCATCAACCCCGCCATTGAAGCATCTGCTGCGCCAGTTCAAGTTTCACTAGAAAACAACACCCTGTTCAACCAACAGACAAAACGATACATTGGAATCGATGTAGCACATAAGTTTTCGGATAAATTTTTAATGACAGCAACGTATTTGAATGTCAACGAGCGTCCCTTGACACAAAAAGTAGCCTTTGGATCGGATCCGATCAACAATACGATGTTGGGAATGAGCATGACCTATGATTCGGAAATGCCTTTTTTGACGAAGTTGGTCAATAAATTGCCCTTTCAAGATACGGATGTTCCTTCTAGACTCTCTCTGCGAGGAGATGTTGCCTATCTGAAACCGGGAACGCCAAGCGGCATCGACCTCGGAGGAGAAGCGACCACGTATATCGATGATTTTGAAGGTTCTCAAATCCCCATCAGCTTGATGGATACCAATGCATGGAAATTGTCAAGTACCCCAGTAAACGACGCTGGTAGTGGCGTTTCTTTTGATTTTGGTAGCGATTTGGCAGGTGTGGAAAGTGGAAAACAACGTGCCAAACTCGCTTGGTACAGCATCGACCGTCTTTTTTACGGGGGCTCTTCCTTGCAACCTTCGAATATTGACAATGCAGAATTGTCCAGAGCAGAAGTCAGTAGGGTGGAAGTCGACGAGCTCTTCCCACAAACGGATTTGGACATCACCCAAACCAATATATTAAGAACCTTTGACCTCTCGTACTTCCCAAGTGAGCGAGGGAGCTACAATTACGATACCAATACAAATCCTGACGGTTCTTTGTCCAATCCACAAGACCGTTGGGGAGGGATTACCAGAGGTCTGACGACCAACGATTTCGAAAGAGCCAATGTGGAATACATACAGTTTTGGATGCAGGATCCTTATGAAAACTATTCCATCACTCCTGAAGAAGGCGGGCCCCTCAACGGGTTGCCTATCAAAGAGGGAGACTTGTATTTCAACCTAGGAAATATTTCAGAAGATGTTTTGAAAGACGGTCGCAAGATGTATGAAAACGGTATGCCAGAAAGCGGTGCACCTGACAACACAGAACCTACCGATTGGGGTGTGGTTCCGACCAACAAATCTTTCTTGTACACCTTTAATGAAATCGATGCAGATCGATTGGTACAAGATGTGGGATTGGACGGATTGGGAGATGCGGGCGAGCAATTAAAATTCCCAAACTTTTCCAGCTCGGATGATCCTTCTTCAGACAACTACCGCTTTTTTAGGGGCAGCCAATACGATCAAGAAAGCGCCTCGATCCTTAAGAGGTACAAAGACTTCAACAACACCCAAGGAAACTCTCCAACTGCCGGTTTGAGCTCGGAGTCTTTTCCCACATCGGCGACTACAGTTCCCGATGTCGAAGACGTGAACAAAGACCAAACAATGAACGCCATCGATGCGTATTACCAATACCGCGTTTCTTTGAATGCTTCCGACTTGGTGGTCGGTCAAAATCACATTGTGGACACAAAAAAGGTGATAAGAACGTCCAGTACTGGCAATGGTGATTCCAAATCCATTACGTGGTATCAGTTTCGAATTCCAATCAATACGGGGACGCCCGTGGGAGGAATTGCAGATTTCAATTCCATTCGGTTTGCACGCATGTTTTTGACTAATTTCAAAACGCCAGTTGTACTTCGTTTTGGACAGCTGCAATTGGTCCGAGGCGATTGGAGGCGCTATGCCAAAAATTTACACGGAGGCCTTCCTGTTGCTTCTGACGATTTGGACACCCAGGAACTGAACAACTTTTCGGTAGGGGTTGTCAATATCCAAGAGAATGACACCCGAGACCCAATTCCTTATGTGTTGCCTCCGGGCATTGTAAGAGAACAATTGCAAGGGAGTACTTCCATTCAATACCAAAACGAACAATCCCTCTCAATGGTGGTAAAAGCATTGGAACCTGGGGAAGCAAGGGCTATTTTTAAAAATACAATTACAGATCTGCGCATGTTTAAAAAGTTAAAGATGTTTGTACATGCAGAGGGGCTCAACGGCTTGGAGCTCAATGACAACGAACTCATGGCTGTTTTGAGAATTGGATCGGATTTGAACGACAATTTTTACCAGTTAGAGGTTCCTTTAAAAGCAACTTCATTTGGCAGTTTTTCTCCGGACGCTATTTGGCCGGCATCCAACAGTTTTGAAGTAGATTTGGAAGCTTTGGCCAAACTCAAAGTCGAACGTTATGGGGCGCTTGGTGCTTCCAATTTCAATCAGTTGTATCCTTTGCCTGTCGAAGACGAAGAAGCAATCAAGCGGATGCGAGTCAAAGGAAGTCCAAACCTCTCCAACATCAAAACCATCGTTTTGGGCGTTAAAAATATTTCCAAATCCAATCAAAGTGCTGAAGTCTGGTTCAACGAATTGCGGGTAGCTGGCTTTGATAACCAAGGTGGTTGGGCTTCTGTTTTAACTGCCAATGCGAATTTTGCAGAGTTGGCAGATGTCGCTTTGACCGGAGGCATTCAGACCATGGGCTTTGGAAATGTAGAACAACGTGTCAATGAAAGAAGTCAGGAAAATGTCAAACAGTACGGAGTGTCTACTAACATAAATATCGGACAATTGATGCCTAAGAATTGGGGCATTAAGATCCCGATGAGTTATGCCGTTTCTGAAGAGTTTAGAGACCCCAAATACGACCCTCAGTTCCAAGATGTGTTGTTTGAGGATGCCAAAGAAATCAATGAAAACAGTAAAAACGCAACAGACTATACCAAAAGGAAGAGCATTAGTTTTATCAATGTAAGAAAAGAAAGGACAGGGGAAATAAAAAAAGCACCCATGCCTTATGATGTTGAAAATTTTTCGGTTTCCTATAGTTACAACGAACAGTTCCACAAAGATTACAACATCCAAAAACATTTGGTGCAGGACGTTCGGACAGCCGCCAATTACGCCTTTAGTTTTCCATCGAAAACCATAGAGCCTTTTAAAAAGGCCTCGTTTTTTAAAGACAAGAACTACTTGGCTTTGCTGCGTGATTTCAATTTCAACTTGTTGCCTTCCTCTATTGGAGTAAACTCGAGTATCCTTCGAAGTTACAACGAACAGCTCTCGCGAAACTTGGTTCCCGGATTGCCACAATTGCCGACTTTGAAACAACGCAATTTCTTGTTCGATTGGGATTATACAATCGGGTACAACCTGACCAAAGCCTTGAAATTGAATTTCAGAGCCGCCAACAAACACATTTACGACGCTTTCGAGTTGGACGAAGAAACTTCTGATGAGGTTACCTTGTTTAGCAATTTCTTTGATTTGGGAAGGGTCAATAACTATAGCCAAAAATTGGATGCCACGTATAAAATTCCGATTGACAAATTGCCCTTACTGAGTTTTGTCTCAGCAGACTACACCTATGCTGCCGATTTTGAATGGCAGGCAGGGTCTCAGTCTTTTTTAGAGAGTGTAGGAAATACAATTCAAAATGCCAACACCCACAATTTGTCTGCCAATTTCAACATGAAAACATTTTACAAAGAGGTGGGATTGGACAAGTTGTTTGCTCCAAAAAAGAAAAAAGCCAAAAAGGCGGTCAAAAAAAGCGGCAAACCAAAATTTGCATCTCGCGCTCGCAAAAGAGGCATCGGCAAGTCTAAAAAGAAGAAATCTACCAAGCAGAAAATATTTGACGCAACACACGGCCTATTAACCTCCGTAAAAACCATCCGGATGAGTTATACGGAAAACAACGGAACCCAATTGCCCGGCTATGTGCCTACGGTTGGATTTCTTGGAAGAGATCCGTATGCTGGAGGGTTGGCTCCCACACTCGGCTTTGTCTTTGGTAGTCAGGTAGACATCCGTCAAAGGGCATTGGAAAACAATTGGTTGACCACGCGGAATATAAATTACGCAAACGATGTGGATGACGATCCTTATTACAGCAGAAGCTATGCGCAAACGCACTATGAGAAATTGGACCTCACGGTTGCCGTCAAACCCATCAAAGATTTGGACATTACCCTTTTGGCCAATAGGATACAAACGAGCAATCTTTCTCAACAGATAGACGCCGTCACGAATAGAAACGGTACTGAGGAGGTGTCCGATGATTTTTTAGCGCTTGAAAACACCCAGCTGGCTCAGACCGGAAATTTCAGCATGAGTTACAACATGATCAAAACTGCTTTTGACGGCAATGGAGATGGTACTTTTCAAAAATTCATTGAAAATAGAAACACCATTCAATCGCGTTTGGCTTTTGTAAATGGGCTGGAGACGAATGGGTATGGATTGAACAGTCAAGAGGTGTTGCTACCTGCATTTACAGCAGCCTATGGTGGGACTTCAGCGAGTTCTGAAGGACTGAGTCCCTTTAAAAACATCCCTTTGCCCAATTGGAGAATGACATACAAGGGACTGATGAAGATGAAATGGTTTAAAAAGAAGTTTTCCAGCTTTGTGGTTACCCATTCCTACAAGTCTTCCTACACCATAGGCAACTACAGCAACAACATTCAGTACAAAGAGGATTCAAATGGCATTCCATCTACAGATGTAAATGGAAATTATTTTTCTAAAAATACCATTTCAAATATCAGTTTGATAGACGCTTTTTCTCCCTTGGTCAAAATAGATTTTAAACTTAGAAATTCCCTTTCTTTTCGAGGCGAGGTCAACAAAGACAGGGCCATGAGTTTGAACTTTAACAACAACACCCTTTCGGACATTCGTGGAACGGAATACGTGTTTGGCTTGGGCTATCGCATTAAAAATTTACAACTCAGGTCTTCGAGAGGACGCAATAGAGGACAA
>TARA_B110000879_G_scaffold21124_1_pt1 | contig 29608 bp, 29 predicted proteins | sample TARA_B110000879 | Tara Oceans TARA_B110000879 (sample SAMEA4398094) | marine metagenome | biome: Polar Biome; feature: [SRF] surface water layer (ENVO:00010504); material: water (ENVO:00002006), including particulate matter (ENVO:01000060) such as... | depth 5 m
GTTACCGATTTTGCTAAATTCCGAGGTTGATCCACGTTTTTATTTAACATTACTGCAATATAATATGACAATAACTGAAACGGAATGGTGGTTAACAAAGGAGTTAATGCTTCTACAGTCTCTGGAATCTCAATCACATGATCTGCAATTTCTTTTACCTGAGTATCGCCCTCTGTAACAATGGCAATAATTTTACCGGATCTTGATTTTATTTCTTGAATATTACTGACCACTTTTTCATAATGTCCTTTGTTTGTCGCAATGACAAAAATGGGCATGTTCTCGTCAATTAAAGCAATAGGCCCATGCTTCATTTCTGCCGCGGGATACCCTTCTGCATGAATGTAAGAGATTTCTTTCAGTTTTAAAGCACCTTCTAAGGCAACAGGGAAGTTAAACCCTCTACCAAGGTACAAACAGTTTTTGGCATCTTTATAAACAGCTGCTATTTCCTTTACTTTGTCGTCAATTTTTAACAACTGCTCTATTTGAGAAGGTATTAATTCTAACGTTCTTAAGTAGTTTTGAAATGCTGATGTCGATAAAGTTCCTTTCTCTTTTGCCAATTTCAATGCAATTAAAGAAAGTACGGTAATTTGTGTTGTAAATGCTTTTGTAGATGCCACACCAATTTCTGGTCCAGCATGCGTGTATGCTCCTGCGTGTGTTTCTCTTGCAATTGAAGACCCTACTACGTTACAAACTCCAAAAACAAAAGCACCTTTCGATTTCGCTAATTTAATAGCTGCTAAAGTATCTGCTGTTTCGCCAGATTGAGAAATGGCAATGACAACATCTTTTGAAGTAACTATTGGATTTCTATATCTAAATTCGGACGCATATTCTACCTCAACAGGGATTCTTGCCATGTCTTCAAAAAGATACTCTGCAACTAAACCTGCGTGCCAAGAAGTACCACAAGCAATGATAATAATTCGATCTGCATTTAAAAACTTAGCAAGATGATCATCTACGCCAGACATTTTAATAATGCCTTGGTCTGGCAACATTCTCCCTCTATAGGTGTCTATGATTGCTTTTGGTTGCTCATGAATTTCTTTTAACATGAAATGGTCGTATCCTCCTTTTTCAATCTGCTCTAAACTCATTTTAAGAGTTTGAACGTTTGTATCAACAATAGTATCATCCTTTATTTTACGAACCTCAATCTCTTTTCCTACTTTAACTATTGCAAGTTCTTCGTCTTCTAAATAAATTGCATTCTTCGTAAATTCAATAAAAGGGGATGCATCTGAAGCAATAAAAAACTCCTTATTGTCTTCTCCAACTCCAATTGCAATCGGACTCCCTAGTTTTGCAATGACTAATTCATCTGGTTTTGTGGTATCAAAAACTACGATTGCATAGGCGCCAACAACGTTAGTTAAAGCAACTTGAACAGCCTTTCCCAACTTACAATTGTTATTCTTTTTTACTTCTTGAATTAAGTTGATAAGAACCTCTGTATCGGTATCGCTTTTAAAGGTATACCCTCTGTTTATCAGTTCTTTTTTTAACGTATCATAATTTTCTATAATTCCGTTATGAACAATTGCTAAGTCTCCTTGTTCAGAAAAGTGGGGATGAGAATTGGTGTCATTTGGAACTCCGTGAGTTGCCCAACGCGTATGCCCTATTCCTATTTTACCTGCTTTTCTTTTTTCTTCATTATTCACAATAAACTCAAGATCGGCAACCTTTCCTTTGGTTTTAGACAAATTCATTTCCTTACCATCATACATCATGATTCCAGAACTGTCATAACCTCTATACTCTAGTCTTTTTAGTCCATTGATTATGATTGGATATGCATCTCTATATCCAATATATCCTGTAATTCCACACATATTTTTTTGGGTTATTTTTTTAATTTTCTTTCTTAGAATATGATATTTTTAGTTCCGCTTTTTCTGCTCCGTTGGTCGAAGATTCGTTTAAAAGTGTTACCATTTTAGGATTCCAATTATAGGGCCTAAAAATAGTATCGTTTAAAATTAAATCGGTAGCATTAAGCGCTTTGAACGACAATTTAGGATTGTAGTCTGTTTCTGAACTTAATAAATCTGAAATATAATCTGTAATTCTAAAAGTATATTTCACTTTTTTACCATCATCATCGGTTTCTAAATACCCCCCAAAAGTAGATGCTTCTGTAAAAACATCTTTAAGGTGACTTTGTATGATTGCCTGTGAAGTTGGGTCTACATAGTCCTTATACAAATACAATCTTTCTGGAGCTAACACTGGGTCAACAGATTGATCTACATAAATTGTTAACAAGGCATCATTTACTAAAACATTTTCCAAGCGTAATTCTTCTAACTGATCAGGAATGCCATTGCTATCGTTATCTGCTCCAAAAAGAGTAATAGATCCTTCGCTCCCTGCTGTTCCTTGTATTTTTATTTGTTCATTTGAAATCGATGGAGAAGCTCCCATGTTGTAATGACTTCTTCTAATACCACTCAATGGAAAAGAATTATTCTTTTTAATAGTGTCTATAATCTGTGTTCCTCCCTTTACTACAGTATTTGTGTAATACACCTCTATAGAAGGGTTAAAGGTAGCACTTACTCGGTTATTAAAATCAAAAGAAATCAAAGACCCATCAGCGCCTGTTGCTTTTAAAATTAATCCTCTAAAATAATTATTAAAAGCGTCTTGAGAAGAAAATTCTGCAGATTCATATTTATCAAATAAAATCGCTTTAAACTTTACTTCATCCATCGGGATTCTTGCAAAAGGCAACGGGACATCGCTACTCGATGTTGTAATTTTAATGGTGTCTATATCATATTGATTGCTGTCACTTAGTCTCCTTTTAACAGCAAAAATAGTGTCGTTTTCGTTTGGGGTAAACTGATAATCTATCACACTATTTAACTGGCTTCCTGTGATTTGAAAATCTTCGTCTGAAAAATAATTACTTATTTGTGTAGGGTCATCAAGATCTAAGGTGCTTAAGTACTCATCAGATTGGTATAAATTTAACGTAAATGCCATTTCTTGATTCCCAAAAATAGAATCTAACGAATAGGTTGGATCTGAATCATCGTTTTCTGTTAAAGTCGCCTGATAAGGTAATTTTAAAAATACGGTATCTATGGTTGAAATAACCGTTGTATCTGCTCCATAAGTTTCATTTGTGTACTTGTGGCTTGACGGTAGCTGAACTTGAGACAAAACAGATGCTTCTAGTTTTTCATAATTTGCATTATTATAGATCCCTAATAAATATTGTCCATACTGCCCTGTTGATAAATTAATATTATCCGTTCTAAAACGATCTACCTCTTTGTTTTCTATCTCGATATCAACTAAAACATTATCGGTTGAAAAAACATTGTTCGTAATAATCGTAGTTCTAATGTCTGTGAAATCTTTTTCACAAGAAATTATTCCTGAAAAAGCAATCAAGAATACACTAACATAAACACTTTTTTTTATAATCTTTTTCACTTTTATAAAATATTAGTTTCCCGATAAAATATCAGTATAAAAATTTAAGTATGGCTCTTTTAAGTCGTCAGATTGAAACTCTAAAACCGGTTTGTTTTGCGCTGTTATAAAAGAAACGATATCATCTGGCATGCTTTTGCTACCATGAATAATTGCGTCCGAATTTTCTATAGCACTTTTTAAAATATTGGTGTGTGTTGGGGTTTTAATGGTCGCTATTTTAGCATCTGCAATTTCATCAAATTTAATTTTTGATGCCAAATCAGAACTCAAAGCACCCTCAAAAGGATTGTTGTATACCGAGGTAACAATTTTACTCTCTGTAAACAATGGCTCTTCTTTGTAAAACTCTTTCAAATACAATGGTAATAGCGATGCCAACCAACCATGAACATGGATAATATCTGGCGCCCAGTTTAATTTCTTAACCGTTTCTACAACTCCTTTTGCAAAGAAAATTGCACGCTCATCATTGTCAGAAAACAACTTATCATCTTCATCTGTAAAAACAGCTTTTCTCTTAAAATATTCTTCGTTATCGATAAAATAAACCTGCATTCTTTCCTTAGGAATTGAGGCAACTTTTATAATTAATGGCATGTCCATATCATTAATTATAAGGTTCATTCCAGACAATCGAATTACTTCATGTAACTGATGTCTTCTCTCATTGATTACGCCATATCTTGGCATAAAAATCCTTGTCTGAACACCTTTAGAATGCGAGTTCTTCGCAACGTTAAATGCTGTTGATGATAATTCTGTTTCAGGTAAATACGGAACCACCTCAGACGATACATATAAAATTCTCTTGTCCTTCATTAATCAAACTCTTTTATAAGGATGCGAAAATACAAATTATTATGCTAATATCATGTTAAAATGGTAAGTTTGCACTTATTTTACCTCGATATCCAATGAAAATTTTTTACACCAAGGCAGCCTTAAATACCTATTTAGATGCACAAAAGAAGAACAAAGAAATTGGGTTTGTTCCAACCATGGGTGCATTGCATGAAGGCCATTTATCGCTTTTAAAAAAATGTAAAGAAGAAAATGAAATTTCAGTAGTCAGTATTTTTGTAAATCCCACACAATTTGACAACCCAGAAGATTTGGTGAAATACCCAAAAACCTTTCGCGAAGACACAAGGCTTTTAGAAAGTGCGCAATGTGATATCCTTTTTGCTCCCGATATAAAAGAAGTATATGACAAAAAAGTTACTGCTACTTCTTTTTTTTTTGATGGTTTAGAGCACGAAATGGAGGGAAAATTTAGGACTGGTCATTTTGACGGAGTGGGCACAGTTGTAAAAAGACTCTTTGAAATTGTAGCTCCCAATAAAGCGTATTTTGGAGAAAAAGATTTTCAGCAATTACAAATTATTAAAAAAATGACCGAAAAGCAGCAATTACCTGTAAAAGTCAAAGGATGTGAAATATATAGAGAAACAAACGGATTGGCAATGAGTTCAAGAAATAGCCGATTAACTCAAGAACACAAAAACGCAGCGCCATTTATTTTTAAAACACTACAAAAAGCCAAAATAAAGTTTGGAGTAGAAGATCCAAGTACCATTATCAAATGGGTCGAAAAAGAATTTGAAAAACAGCCACTATTGACCTTAGAATATTTTAGCATTGCAGATGAAAAAACACTCAAAAACATCGAAAAAAAAGATAAAAAAACACAATACAGAGCATTTATTGCCGTTTTTGCAGGAGAAATTCGTTTAATTGATAACATTCAAATTTAACTTTCATTCTTCAAAAAAGAGAATTAAGAACTTAAAAATAGTATTTTTACAATATGTTAGTACAAGTCGTAAAGTCAAAGATTCACCGAGTTAAAGTAACGGGTGCTGATTTAAATTATATAGGAAGCATAACCATTGATGAAGATCTAATGGATGCAGCCAACATCATTGAAGGTGAACGTGTTCAAATTGTAAACAACAACAATGGAGAGCGTTTGGAAACCTACACCATTCCAGGTCCTCGTGGAAGTGGCGAAATTACACTAAATGGTGCTGCTGCAAGACTGGTTGCAAAAGGAGATATCTTGATCTTAATTGCCTATTGTTATATGGAACTTGAAGAAGCTAAGAAATTCAAACCTTCGTTGGTTTTTCCAAACGAAAAAGACAACACCTTAACCTAGCTTGAACTCAACCAGTAAAAAAATATTAAAAACTACCTTACCGCTTCTTTTAGGGGGTCTTTTGGTTTGGTATTCTTTATCTGGAATGGATCATGGAAAGATGCTTGTTCATTTGAAAACTGCCAATTACGCTTGGATCACTCTTGGCTTATTTTTTGGTGTTTTAAGTCATTTATCCAGAGCGTACCGTTGGAAATTTATGCTTGCACCCATGGGGTACAAGCCAAAATTTACGAACAGTGTTTTAGCGGTGTTGATTGGTTATTTTGTGAATCTTGCCATTCCAAGGGCCGGAGAAGTTTCCAGAGCAACCGTAATGGTCAATTACGAAAACATTCCATTTGAAAGAGGTTTTGGTACAATAGTCGCCGAAAGAATTGCCGACATGATCATGATGTTTCTGATTATTGGAATCACCTTGTTTTTTCAATTCGATTATATCTTAGCATTGGTTTCTAAAAATTTCGACCCTATAAAAATTGGAGTACTTCTAATTGGAATCATTAGCGCAACAATTGTCTTCACCTCATTTGTAAAAAAAGCAAAACAAGGGTTTTTATTAAAAATAAAAAACTTTATTTTAAGTCTAGCAGAAGGAGTTACCAGTATTCTAAAAATGGAGAAAAAATGGGCTTTCATATTTCATACTGTTTTTATTTGGACGATGTATGTTGCCATGTTTTGGGCAACCATTCCTGCAATTCAAGGATTAGAAGTACCAATTGGAGGAATTTTGGTTGGATTTATTGCGGGTGGATTTAGCATTGCAGCAACAAATGGAGGCATAGGCTCTTATCCTTTAGCAGTAACGGGGGCATTTTTACTCTTTAATGTTCCAGAAAGTCCGAGTGAAGCTTTTGGGTGGATTATGTGGTCAGCACAAACATTAATGATTATTGTTTTTGGCGGATTGGCTTTTTTAATTTTACCGCTCTACAATAAGAAAAAATAATTGCTGAAGGTCTTTCCTTAGGATTGACTTCGGTCTGCCAAAAAACGGAATAAAAAGAATCGCTAGTATTAAACTTTGTAACTTTACACTTCTTAAATATTGTAAGTAAAAATGGCAAAAACCAAAACAACTTTTTTCTGTCAGAATTGTGGCACGCAACATGCAAAATGGGTGGGGCAATGTGGCGCTTGTAAAGAATGGAATACGATTGTAGAAGAGGTGGTTCAAAAAGAAGAAAAACGTGTTTGGAAACAGGCCACAACCGCAAAAAAAACCATCAACAAACCCCTTAAGGTTGCCGATATTCAACTGAATCCAGAAGAAAGAATTGTCACCAATAACAACGAATTAGACACTGTTTTAGGTGGAGGATTGGTAAAAGGGTCTGTAACACTATTGGGTGGAGAACCTGGTATTGGAAAATCAACCTTACTCTTACAAGTTGCTTTAAACATCCATCAGAAAGTATTGTATGTCTCGGGTGAAGAAAGTCAGTCTCAAATAAAAATGAGAGCAGAAAGGCTAAAAGCTACGAATTCAAATTGCTTAATTCTTACCGAAACAAACACACAGCAAATTTTTAAAAATATTGAAGAAACAGAACCTGATGTCTTGGTAATAGATTCGATACAAACGCTTCACACAAATGCGATTGAAGCATCACCTGGAAGTATTTCACAAATTAGAGAAGCCGCTGCAGAATTGATAAAATATGCCAAAGAAACAGCAACCCCTGTTTTATTAATTGGGCACATCAACAAAGAAGGAAATATCGCAGGGCCAAAAATTTTAGAACATATGGTAGATGTTGTTTTACAGTTTGAAGGTGACAGAAATCATACCTACAGAATCTTGCGTTCACAAAAAAACAGGTTTGGCTCTACCGCTGAATTAGGGATTTATGAAATGCTTTCTTCTGGATTAAGAGAAATTACAAATCCATCTGAAATCTTAATTTCAAAAAAAGATGCTGATTTAAGCGGAACTGCAATTGCTTCGACACTAGAAGGTATTCGCCCTTTAATGATTGAAATACAAGCGTTGGTGTCTACGGCTGTTTATGGTACTCCACAACGATCGACTACAGGCTATAATCTAAAACGCTTGCATATGATTTTGGCGGTTCTAGAAAAAAGAGCTGGTTTTAAGCTAGGTGCAAAAGATGTATTTTTAAATGTTACTGGCGGAATTAATGTAGATGACCCCGCTATAGATTTAGCAGTTGTAGCAGCAATTTTATCGTCCAATCAAGACATTGCAATTAACCCAAATGTATGTTTTGCTGCGGAAGTTGGTTTGGCTGGAGAAATAAGACCTGTCTCTAAAATTGATCAACGGATCTCAGAAGCAGAGAAGTTAGGCTACAAAACTTTCGTAGCGTCTAAATACAATAAGATAGCCTCAAAAAACCATGCTATTAAGCTGGTTTTAGTAGGGAAAATAGAAGAAGCTTTTGCTACTTTATTTGCTTAAAAAACGACTATTGAAGTATAAAAAGAGATAAAACAAAAAACCGAGCTTTGCTCGGTTTTTTTTATGTGTATGTTATTCTGAAAAATATTATTTCTTGTTGACGATTTTAATATACTTGTCTAAAGCCATCGTCATTGAAGGTGTTTCTGGAGATGGTGCAGTAATATTGCAGACCAAACCAGCATCTTCTACGGCTTTAACTGTAGTGTTCCCAAAAGCAGCAATCCGGGTATTTTTCTGTTCAAATCCTGGGAAATTCTTATACAAAGAATCAATTCCTGAGGGGCTAAAAAACACTAAAACATCATAGAAAACATCTTCTAAATCTGTCAAATCACTCATGACAGTTCGGTACAAATCGGCTCTTGTCCAAGTAACACCTAGCTTATCTAATTCTGTTGGAATTAATGGCTTTAACTTATCTGAAGAAGGTAATAAAAACGCTTCTTCTTTATGTTTTTTAATCAACTTTGTTAATTCTGGGAAGGTTCTCTTTCCAACATAAATTTTACGTTTTCTATACACCACATATTTTTGCAAATAGTAAGCAACAGCTTCCGATTGACAAAAATACTTCATCGTATCTGGTACTGAAAATCGCATTTCCTCGGCGACTCTAAAAAAATGATCTACTGCATTTCTACTTGTTAAAATAATGGCGGTAAATTGAGATAAATCTATCTTTTGCGCTCTTATTTCTTTTACAGAAATGCCTTCAACATGAATAAAAGATCTAAAATCAATTTTCACTTTTTGTTTATCAGACAAATCAAAATACGGGGAAGTTTCCGTTTTTGGAGCTGGCTGCGATACCAAAATGGTTTTCACTTTCATGCGGTTATTTTTGTATTTAAAATATCAACTTAAATAAAATAAACAGGGGGGCTATTTCAAAGGCGCAAATGTACAAAATTATATAAAACAACTTGCTTAAAATCAAGTTTTTGTTATTAACGAGCAACAGTCCTAATTTCATTATAATTAGAAGTGTAAGAAACATCAGGAAGATTTTCTTAGGCAATGCTGTGTAATAAAATAAAATTAATGTTGGAAAAACCCATAAGCCAATCGTGTGTGTATAGATGTTTTTTGCTGTTAAAAATGATACTGTTTGCGTGTGCATTGAAAATAATATCACAAAAAGCTTTTCCAAAATCCTTTTTACAGTCAAGTAACCACCAAAAACCAAGAGTGTTTTCCAGAAAAAAGAGATCTCTAAAAAACCTTCTCTTGCAAAATAATTGATTAAAAGGAAAGTAAGCAAACCAAAAATTACGTTTGTAAAAAAAAACAAAACAACAGAAAATCGGTTTAAAGCAGAGGTTCTTTCTTCAATTTCAGAAGCAATAAAACCTTTATTAAAAAACGCAAAAAAGTATTCTTTTAACTTTGTTCTATGAAACCCTTTTAGAAGAAACACACAGAGTAATAACACCATGAAGATGAGCGTCACCCAGTTTGTAGAAATATCAATTTTTTCTATTGCTTGCAAGTTGTTTGGTTTTCTAATATTAACACAAAATTAGTAATTAAATACTGTATATTTGCTTTCTTACCTTGAAAATTGATATATGTCAGACGCGTTAGTTATTATCCCCACGTATAACGAAAAAGAAAATATTGAAGCAATTATTAGAGCTACATTCAGCCAAAAAAAAGACTTCCATGTTTTAATTGTTGATGATAATTCCCCGGATGGAACTTCAAAAATTGTGACGCAATTAATTACTGAATTTCCCGAAAAACTTTATATAGAAAATAGAAAAGGCAAAAATGGTTTAGGAACTGCATACATCCATGGTTTTAAATGGGCGATTGAAAGAAAATACGATTATATCATAGAAATGGATGCTGATTTTTCTCACAACCCAAAAGACTTGGTGCGCCTTTATGATGCTTGTTCTAAAGAAGGTGGAGATGTTGCTGTCGGATCGAGATATGTAAACAATCAGGTAAACGTTGTCAATTGGGACATTAAACGCCTATTGCTTTCTTATTTTGCCTCTAAATATGTGCGATTCATTACTCGAATTCCCATTTTTGACACCACAGCAGGTTTTGTTTGCTACCAACGAAAAGTGCTTGAAAAGATTCAGTTTGATAAAATTAAGTTTGTCGGTTATGCTTTTCAAATTGAAATGAAGTTCAAAGCATGGAAACATAAATTCAAGATTAAAGAAGTTTCTGTGATTTTTACAGACCGAACACTTGGAGAGTCTAAAATGAGTGGAAATATTGTGTCGGAAGCCCTTTTTGGAGTTTTAAAAATGAGAATAAATGGGTTGCCAAAATAAATTTATGTTGGATGCTATTGCAATAAGGGAAGCAAATTTAGACGACCTGGAGATCTTATTAAAATTTGAACAAGGCGTTATTGAGGCCGAAAGACCCTTAGATCCTTTTTTAAAGGAAGGAGCTATACATTATTACAATATTCCGGCAATAATTACTTCTGAGGAGACTCATTTTATCGTTGCGTTTTGTAAAAATGAACTCGTTGGTTGTGGATATGTAAGGATAGAAAAATCGAAGCAGTACCAAAAAAACCCACTGCATGGATACATCGGATTTATTTATGTAAAACCGAATTTTAGAGGAAACAGAATCAGTACCCTTGTTTTAGAGTCTTTAAAAATATGGGCACATAATAGAGAATTAAAAGAATTACGATTGGACGTGCATAGTAATAATCCGTCTGCAATAAAATCTTACGACCGTTTTGGGTTTGTAAAAAGTTTAGTAAACATGAGAATCGATATTTAAGAAGAAAAATGACAAAATCAATTTTAATTAAAAACGCCACTATTGTTAACGAAAACAACACTTTCAAGGGGGATGTTCTCATTGAAAATGAAATAATCAAAAAAGTAGCTCCTTCTATACTGGTAAATGATGTAGACGCTCTTGAAATCATAGAGGCACAGGGTAGTTATTTGATTCCTGGTTTTATAGATGATCAGGTACATTTCAGAGAACCTGGTTTAACGCACAAAGCAAACATTTCAACAGAAAGTAGGGCTGCTATTGCTGGAGGTATTACTACATTCATCGAAATGCCAAATACAGTTCCGCAAGCAACAACGCAAGCGTTATTGGAAGATAAGTTTAAAATTGCTGCTAAAGATTCCTATGCAAACTACTCTTTTATGTTTGGTGGCACCAACGACAATTTAGAGGAACTGCTAAAAACAGATCCCAAAAAAGTAGCAGGAATAAAATTATTTTTAGGCTCTTCTACTGGAAACATGCTCGTAGATAATGAGGCTGTTTTAGAGAAAATTTTCTCTTCTACAAAAATGATTATTTCTGTACATTGTGAAGACGAAGCAACCATCAGAAAAAATACTGCAACATTTATCGAAAAATATGGTGAAGACATTCCGATAAGATGCCATCCAATGATTCGAAGTGAAGAAGCGTGTTATCTTTCCTCTTCAAAAGCAATTGAATTGGCTAAAAAAACGGGGGCTCGATTGCATATTTTTCATGTGTCTACTACGAAAGAGACGGAACTTTTTAGAAATGATATTCCATTAGAGGAAAAACAAATAACAGCGGAAGTTTGCATTCATCATTTATGGTTTTCAGATGAAGATTATGAGGAAAAAGGAACGCATATAAAATGGAATCCTGCAGTAAAGTCGCGGAAGGATAGACAAGGTCTTTGGGATGCTTTGTTGGATGATAGAATTGATGTTTTAGCAACTGATCATGCACCACACACTTTAGAAGAAAAAACCAACACTTACTTAAAAGCACCTAGTGGTGGCCCCTTGGTACAACACGCAATCGTGGCTATTTTAGAAAAGGTAAAAGAAGGGGTGATTTCTATTGAAAAAGCAGTGGAAAAAATGAGTCACAATCCTGCTAAGTTATTTCAAATAGAAAAGCGTGGGTTTATAAAGGAAGGTTTTTATGCCGATTTGGTTTTGATAAACCCGAATCAGCCACAAACAGTTTCTAAAGACAACATCTTATACAAGTGTGGATGGTCTCCATTTGAAGGAACGCGGTTTTCTTCTTCGGTTACGCATACTTTTGTAAACGGGCATTTAATGTATAATAACGGGGTGTTCAATGACAATATGAAAGGGAAAAGAATCACTTTTAATCGATAAAATGAAAAGACTTATTTTCTTATTTTTTGCTTTTATTTTCTTGTACAATTGTACAAGTAATACCATCTATAAAAAACCTACGGATTTAATTCCGAAGGATTCTATGGTTATTTTAATTCAGCAGATGCTCATTGCTTCTTCTTCAAAAAACGTAAAAACAATCAATTTACAGCGCAAAATAGACTACTTCCCTTTTGTTTATGATCGTTTCAAAATAGATTCGACTCGCTTTCAAAAAAGTAGTTTTTATTATATTTCTAAAATAGAGGCGTATGATGAAATATTAGCGGAAGTAAAAAAAGGGTTGGAAATCGAAAAAGAAAAATATAGTGTCTTAAAAAAGAGAAAAGATTCAATCAATAGAGACTCTGTTAGTAAATTGAATATTAAAAAACCAATCAAAAAAGACGCGCTTAAAGAACCGCTTGAATTTTCTAAAAAAAAGAAAGCCCTAAAAACTAAATTGTAACGTTTTTACAAGCATCGTTTATTACTTCGGTTATTTTTGTAAACTTAAAATCGAGGGTGTTCATAATTTTTTCTGAAGAATACTTAGACACTCCATGCGCACTTCTTGCTGCATATTTACTCATTAAAGGCTCTTTCTTTGTGAGAATTGATAAAACGCTAGAAAAGCGCCAAAAAAGACTTGTTTGCCAAGGTTTCACTTTATGTGAAGGCCTTTTTTTACCCAAGGCATCTGCAATAGAAAAGAGAATTTCTTTAAACGGTTTGTTCTGAGAAACTAAAATAAATCGCTCGTTTTTTACTTCAGAATCCATCAATAAAATCATTGCTTTTACAACGTCTTTAACGCCAACAAAACCAGTAATTCCTTCTGTATAATATTTTAACCCATTATAAACGCTGCTAAATATTTTACCAGAACCGGTATTCCAAAAACCGCTTCCTAAAATAACTCCAGGGTTTACAACAACCACTTCAACGCCTTCTTGACTTGCGCGCCAAACTTCTGTTTCTGCACCGAATTTTGTAATTGCATATCCACTATTGTCCAATTCCTTATTCCATTCGTTTTCTTCTGTAATTGGTTTTCCTTGAATGGAGTCGCCAATACAGGCAATAGAGCTCACAAAACATAATTTTTTTATTTTTGCATCAATAGATAAATTGGCAATAATAGCGGTTCCATGAATATTCACTTTTCGCATTTTTATATAATCTTTTGAATTAAAGGAAATAAATGCGGCACAATGGTACACTTTTTCTACTCCAACAAATGCAGGAATCATTGTGGGAACATCTGTAATGTCTGCTTTCAGCCATACTATTTTAGCAAACAGTGTGGCGTCATTTGTATATGAAGTAAAGATTTTTTTTACGGCGAAAATTTTTTCTTCTGTCCTATAAATTGCCCGAATTTTTTCTTCTTTTTTTGCCAAATGATACAACAAATGTGCACCCACCAAACCTGTTCCGCCAGTAACTAAAATCATACGGCTAAGTTATGGTTTTTTGATTGATAAGTTTATCTTTGCCTCGTTAAAAAGGTGTTTAACAATCTCAAATAAAACCAATCGAAATCAATTATAAAACGTTGAAAAACGCTATTTGAAACCCATATTTAACATTGAATTAATTACAATTTACAATGAAAAATTTTATTAAAGAATTACAATGGAGAGGAATGTTGCATGACAGCATGCCAACTACAGAAGAACATTTAATGGAAAGTATGAGAAGTGCCTATGTTGGTTTCGATCCTACTTCAGATTCTTTACATATTGGTAATTTAGTCCCTATTATGTTATTGGCGCATTTTCAAAGATGTGGTCATAAACCCATTGCTTTGGTTGGAGGTGCAACAGGTATGATTGGAGATCCTTCTGGAAAATCTTCTGAACGTAATCTCTTGGATGAAAAAACACTACGGTACAATCAAGAAGCAATCAAAGGACAATTGAGTCATTTTTTAAATTTTACTTCAGACGCTGCAAATGCAGCCGTTTTGGTCAACAATTACGATTGGATGAAAGACTTTTCATTCCTTGAGTTTATTCGTGATGTTGGAAAACATATCTCTGTAAATTATATGATGGCAAAAGATTCTGTAAAAAACAGAATTGGGTCTGAATCTAAGGAAGGAATGTCTTTTACAGAATTCACCTACCAATTAGTACAAGGATATGATTTCTTGCACTTGTTTCAAAACAACAATGCCTCTATTCAAATGGGAGGTTCTGACCAATGGGGGAATATTACCACAGGTACAGAATTAATTAGACGTGTAGGTGGTGGAAAGGGGTATGCAATTACCTGTCCGTTAATTACAAAATCTGATGGAACAAAGTTTGGAAAATCTGAAGGAGGAAACGTTTGGCTGGATGCCAAAAGAACATCGCCTTATAAATTTTATCAATATTGGTTAAATGCTTCTGATGAAGATGCAGAAAACTACATTAGAATCTTTACGTTCTTAGACAAAGAAACCATTGATGCTTTGATCATCAAGCACAAAGAAGAACCACATTTGCGTTTATTACAAAAGAAAATTGGGGAAGAAGTTACTCTTTTAGTACATGGAACAGCTGCCTATGAAAATGCCATTAAAGCTTCAACTATTTTATTCGGGAAGTCTACAGCTTCTGATTTAAAATCGTTGGATGAACAAACGTTCTTAGATGTTTTTGATGGTGTGCCTAAAGCCACAGTATCGCTATCAGATGTTGAAGGTGGGTTGGATATGATTGGTGCTTTGGCAGCAAAAACAAACTTTTTAGCTTCAAACGGTGAAGCAAGAAGAGCGCTGAAAGAAAATGCAATTTCTGTAAACAAGGAAAAAGTGAAAGAAGATTTTACAATTTCTAAAGAAGATTTGATTGCAAATAAATATGTATTACTTCAGCGAGGTAAAAAGACCTACTATCTTTTGGTGGTAGCGTAATTTTCAAAAACTAGATTCGTAATTTAAAATGCAATAAAAGAATAAAAAAAGGGACTGATTTTAAAATCAATCCCTTTTTTGTTGTTAGAAATTGCTTACTAGTTAACTCTTTTTTGCCAGTTGATATCTGCTTGTTTTTGTAATTTTTCAGCCCCTTCTTTTACCCAAAGATCTAAGGTATTTGTTCCCCAAGAATTATAAAAAAGATACAGCTTTCAGTCTCTAATCTCAAAGGTTTTGGGGTTGATCTTTACTTTTTCATCTTTCAATCCTATTGCATATGCGCAATACCCTCCATATTGAGGTTCGTATTGGTTTGGCGTTTTTAGAAACAACTGCTTGTTAGCTTCTGAATAAAATTGATAGACCACTCCCTTGTACGTTGTAAAAAATTCTTTCTCCCCTTTCAAGGCTTTCTTTTCTGTAAAATAAGCCACTGGATCATACCCCGATATTGCTACGCCTTTTTTAAGGTTGTACTGTTCTATTCGTTTGCTGTCAGTTTGAGATAAACCTGTTTTAGTCTCTTCTACTTGCGCTATGAAGAGATTTGAAATAAAGATGAAAATTAAGAGAATTAATTTTTGCATTGTTCTTGTTTTTAGTAAAATTAAGCATAAAAACGTTAAGTAGGAGTTGCAAATCAATATGTGGGCTGAAATAGTAATAACTGGGCGTTACTAGAAATATGTGGAATTATTTAACTTGTAAATCGTTTGTTTTTTCATGAATTCGCACTTGTTTATCGATTTCTACCGATTGATCTAAAAGTTAGAAATGAAATAATAAAAAATGTCTTATCCTAAAATATGGCTAAGATCATGTGTGTGAAGCGTAGCGTATAAAAAGATGATGCATTTTCGGATTAACACAGCGCCAAATTTTATTTTCCTTTTTCCTTTCAAAATAGAGTCAAGCCTTTGAAAAACCTATTCTAGCTGTTTTTTTCACCCGTTGTTGTAGCCCGATTTTTCTTTTTTATTCTTTCCCCAGGCAATAACTTTTACTCCTTTTGAGTATTGAATTTTGTTCGGTTCGTTTTTAATTAACGTGTCAAATCTCGGATAATTGAATTCTAACTTTTCCAAGTCAATTTCATTAAGTGGCCATTCCAAATGATGAATCTCAAATTCATTAATTGCCTTTTCTGTATCTTGGAAAAGAGTATACCTTTCTGTCAACCACTTGTCCAATTCCTTTTTTTCCGTAATTCCTTTTCCAATTGCAAACTGAATATTCAATTTGTCGTTAAATTCTGAGTTATTCGATTCGTATTTGTTTGCAGTTCGTTTGGTTTTTGAAAATCTATATGGAAGTTCAGACATTCCTTTTGCAATTTTACAAGACAACCATTTTCCACCTTCAATACTCAAAAAATAGACTCCTGTTTTGTTCTTTGATTTCACATAAGTTCTAATATTAATTTCATCAAAATCTGAAATCGGGGGGAAAGAAGGTAGGTTTTTTGGTCTTATCTTTTCCATTGTAAAAGCAACTACTGAAACCCACGGTTTTCCTTCAAAAAGGTCTATCTCAAGTTCGTTTGGGACAAATTTTTTCAATTCGGATAATTCTACTTGCCAATGAAGAAATATTGCATTGTTCCATTCTTGATAAAATTTCCAACTTCCAGTCGGCATTTCCCAAGGTCTGTGTGCTGTGTTATTTAGTATCTCTCGAATTGTCATTTTTTAAATTGGCTAGGTGTTCTTTAAAATGAATCTTGTGAAACCTGTTAAAAAGGTTCAAATGTAGTTCAGTAATCCGCTATAAAACCATTAAATTACAGCCTCTGATGTCAGAATTATCAAAACGCCCAATGATTTCAAAGGTTCCGTCTTTGTGTACTTTTCCTAAATCTTGTGTTGCAATAAAAGAACAAGAATTATAATTGGCCAAATCAATCACATTGATACCGCCGTTTTTTACTAGTGGATTTATCGTTAAGGCATCTTCCGTGTCTCTGGTTAAAACCTGCATCCAGGGAGGTGTTTTAAAGACGCCCTTCCCTTTAGAATATCCCTGACTTAACAATTCTGTCATTCCATATTCTGAGTGAATCTCGGTAACCCCAAAGCCTCCTCGTAAAATTGCATGCAGCTCCTCTCGAACCAACTCTTTTCTTCTCCCTTTCATACCACCCGTTTCCATGATGGTCGTGTTTTTTAAGTTGAATTGCTGTTTTTCAATCAAATCTAACAATGCAAAAGAAACTCCAATTAAGAGCACTTTTTGCCCTTTTTTGTCCAATGCTATCAATTTTTGAGTCAATTCCTCTAAATTATCAAGATAAAAACCACTTTCTACATTGTTAGATTTTGTAATAAACTCATCCACCATATAGACCAAAGAAGAGCCTTTACGTTCTAAATAATTGGGCAATAATGCCAAAACGGTATATTCTTCTATGTTTCCATAAAAGTGACAAAACCCTTTTCGATAGCTTTCTTTGTATAGGTTGATATCGGTAACAAAATGTTTGCTTGTTATGCTTCCTGTAGTCCCAGAACTCGTAAAAACCTGCTGAGTTTCGTCTTTAGAAGCAACCACTTTTCTGCTTTTAAAAAACTGTATTGGCAAAAATGGAATGTCGGTTACTTTCAGAACATCGGAAGGATGCACATTGATCAAATCGCAAAAAGAACGGTAAACACGATTGTTTTGAAACTGGTGTTTAAAAACAGCGAGTGCAACTTCTGAAAAGTCTTGCTCATTTTGAATGTTAAAAATATCGTTTTGCATATCGTTTTGCAAAAATAACACTATTCAGCGCAAACGTTTTAAGGAATTTTCAGTTTTTTAAAAAGCGATTCCGAAAAGGGCTTTTACGCTTATTCTTTGTAAATTTTTACGATTAAAACTCCTTGATCATCCATAGAAGCCCTATACATCCCTGCTGTATTGAATTCAAAAGACATGTTTCCGTTGTTATCTAAAGCCACAACACCTCCTAAGCCACCAAGTTTTGTGAGTTTGTTTTGGATGACATCTTTTGTCGACTCTTTTAATGTTTTTTGTTGATATTCCATTTGTGCAGAAATATCATAAGCGACTTGGCCTCTAATAAAATACTCTCCCCAACCTGTTGAGGAAACTCCACAAGTTAAATTATTAGCATAAGTTCCAGAACCAATAATGGATGCATCGCCAATTCTTCCCCAACGCTTGTTGGTCATTCCTCCAGTAGAGGTTCCTGCAGCAATATTACCGTTTTTATCCAACGCTACACAGCCCACCGTTCCAAATTTAGAACCCTTGATTGTCGCATCGTAAAAAGTAGCTTGTTTATTAGAAACTTTCGATTTTATTTTCTGACTATTTTTTACTTTTTGCAACGCTTTGAACCGTTGTTCTGTATAAAAATAACTTGCCGCAACAATTTCCAAGCCTTGTTCTTTTGCAAAAAGAGAAGCACCATCCCCAGAAAGCATTACATGTTCGGAATCTGTCATTACTTTTATGGCCAACTCAATCGGACTTTTAACGTCTTTCACACCTGCTACCGCTCCTGCGTTTAAGGTTTTCCCATCCATAAAAGAAGCGTCCAATTCGTTGGTTCCTGCATTGGTGAAAACAGCCCCTTTTCCCGCATTAAAAAGAGGGGAATCTTCCATCACCTGAATGGTTTTTAGAACCGCTTCTTGACTTGTTCCTCCTTTTTTAAGAATTGAATGCCCAACCTTTATCGCTTCAGCTAACTTTTCTTTGTAGGCTTCTTCTTTTTCTTTTGTCATGTTTTTTTTCAAAATCGTTCCAGCTCCTCCATGAATAATGATGGCAAAATCATTTTGTTTTTTTGTGGTTTTATCGATAATTACTTTAGGCTTTATTTCAGATGTACACCCAAAAAAAAGGAATACCAAAAGAACTAATGAAATGGATTTTCTCATAATTGACTTGTTTGATATTAAACAAATATTAATCTTTTTGTTTAATTTAAAAATGTGTAAAATTATTTGTAGCTTCGGGGTTCAATTTAAACGAATTAAATTTAACAGCAAAATGACAGATTTTGGAATAAAAGAAGCCTTAAAAGAATTAGGTTTAAAGGATATAAATGAAGGAACTTCAACAGGGTCAAATAATTTTTCGAATGGAGAAATTATTGAATCTTACTCCCCAGTAGATGGAAAATTAATTGGAAAAGTAATTGCTACATCTAAAGAAGATTATGAAAAAGTAATGACTGCTGCAACGAAAGCTTACCAGTCTTTCAGAAATATTCCTGCACCCCAAAGAGGCGAGATTGTACGTCAGTTTGGAAATAAATTACGAGACTTAAAAGAACCTTTAGGAAAATTGGTTTCCTATGAAATGGGGAAATCACTTCAAGAAGGGTATGGTGAGGTGCAAGAAATGATCGATATCTGTGATTTTGCTGTTGGATTGTCAAGACAATTAAACGGTCAAACCATCCCATCGGAACGCCCAGGGCACGTTATGAGAGAACAATGGCACCCAATTGGTGTTGTTGGAATTATCTCTGCGTTTAACTTCCCAGTTGCAGTTTGGGCATGGAATACTGCATTGGCTTGGATTTGTGGTGATGTATGTGTTTGGAAAGGATCTGAAAAAGCACCTTTATGTACGGTAGCCTGTCAGAATATTATCGCAGCAATTTTAAAAGAAAATAATTTACCAGAAGGAATTTCTTGTATTATTAATGGAGATTATAAAGTGGGAGAAATGATGACTACGGACACGAGAGTTCCATTAGTCTCTGCCACTGGATCTACAAGAATGGGAAGAATTGTGGGAGCTACTGTTGCCCAACGTTTTGGAAAATCTTTATTAGAATTAGGCGGAAACAATGCCATTATCATTACCCCTACTGCAGATTTAAAAGTAGTTGTTCCAGGAGCTGTTTTTGGCGCCGTTGGAACGTGTGGTCAACGTTGTACTTCTACACGAAGATTAATCATTCACGAATCTGTATATGACAAAGTAAGAGATGCAATTGTAGGTGCTTATCAACAAATTAAAATTGGAAACCCTTTAGATGAAACCAAGCATGTGGGGCCATTAATTGACAAAGACTCCGTAAACACCTACTTAGCAGCAATTGAAAGTGCAAAAGCAGAGGGTGGAAATGTATTGGTTGAAGGTGGTGTTTTAGAAGGAGAAGGTTACGAAAGTGGTTGCTATGTAAAACCAGCAATTATAGAAGCTGGAAATCATTATAAAATTGTGCAGCACGAAACTTTTGCGCCTATTTTATATTTAATGAAATACAGCGGTGATGTTGAAAATGCCATTGAAAAACAAAATGGTGTTGCACAAGGGTTGTCTTCTGCAATTATGACCAACGAACTAAAAGAGGCTGAAAAGTTTTTGTCTTATGCTGGTTCTGACTGTGGAATTGCCAACGTAAATATTGGTACTTCTGGTGCTGAAATTGGAGGCGCTTTTGGAGGTGAAAAAGAAACGGGTGGCGGACGCGAGTCTGGTTCTGATGCTTGGAAAGTATACATGCGAAGACAAACAAACACCATCAACTATTCTGATGAATTGCCTTTAGCGCAAGGAATTAAATTTGATCTATAAATAAAACTATTTATTTTTATAAATTAAGAACCCCCTACTCAAATAGAGTCGGGGGTTTCTTTTTTTGTTAAATCAAAAATTACTGTGAACACTATAAATAAACATACATTACTTTTGTTTTATTCTTTAAAATAAGTAGCTTGCCTTTGCAATGGATTCTAAAAATTAAATGACCCGTTTATTGTAGTGCCTGAAAAGTAGCACGGTACTTCTTTAAGTATAAAATGAAATGGTTAAATGGTCTTTAGAGTAAAAGACAATTGTCATAAAAATCCCTTTTAAAACCATCAATTATGGAATTAGAAAATAAAATTGAGATTACAACACAATTTCTAGATGACTCACAAATAATCTCGAAAACAGGCAGTTGGAACTGGAATGTAATGACCAATGAAGTACATTGGTCTAAGAACATGTTTCGTCTTTTAGGACTTGCCCCTGACGAAGTAGCGCCAAGCTACGAGTTGGCTCTGCATCATGTTTGTGATTCTGATAAAAAAAGATATGAAGAAACACTTTCTCAAGCAATTGAAAATAAAACAACCTATTATTTTGAAAATAAAATAGTACAAAGAGACAAGTCTGTTATTTCTGTAGTCTCAAGTGGGAAATGCATCTTAGATGAAAATAAAAATCTAATCCGGATGATTGGTGTAGTACAAGACATATCCATTCAAAAAGAAATCGAAAAAATAAAAGAAGAAAAGCAGCGAGCGGAAGACCGAGATAAAGTAAAATCATTAATTCTTAAGATGATCGCTCACGATATAAAAAACCCTTTTCATCATATAAATGGTTTTAGTGAACTCCTTATTGAAAATATTCAAAATAAAGAGTTTGAAGACGCAATTACATATGGCAAAATTATACATGAAGCTACAAACCAAACACTTAAAATACTAGATGGGCTTTTACAATGGGCCTTTACAGATTCTATCAGCAGTACATTTAATCGTGTTACAATTGCTCCTAAAAACTTAGTAGATGATGTTATCGGGTTTTTAAACGTTCAATTAATTAAAAAGAAGCTCATTATAAAAAACCTTATTGATCCTAAGGTGTGTATTGATGCTGACAAACACATGCTGATGAGTATTGTTAGAAACTTGATTTCTAATGCCATAAAATATTGTAATCGTGATGGAGAAATAACGATCGCCTTGCAATCAAAAAAGAATCAAAACTTAATTTCAATTTCAGATACAGGTGTTGGTATTACGCCAAAAACGTTAGAAAATCTATTTGATCCCAGTAAAATAATTAGCAAAAAAGGTACTGAACAAGAAAAGGGGTCCGGATTAGGCTTGCAAATATGTAAAGCATTGGTGGATAGACACGATGGTAAAATTTGGTTTGATAGCGAAATCGGTATTGGAACGACTTGTTATTTTACCTTATCTAAAAACGAAATCGATCAAAGAAAGGAATAACTTTCCTTAAAGTTTCTGAGAAAATTATCTTTTTAAGAAACGCGTCCGCTGCATCTTATGGAACTTCGTGTCCTTGACTTGCCGCTAACAATTCAAACCAATCCTCCAACTCTAATGGTGTTTCCATTGCTTTATTGGCGTTTAAAATACGAGCTTTGCTTGTGGTCCCAATAACGGGTGAAACTTTGGCGGGATGCTTTAAAATAAAAGCCAATAATAGTGCGTCTTCAGAAAGTAAGTATTTATTAGAGAGTTTTTTTAATACTGCTTTTATTCGAATGGCTTGTTTGTTTTCAACCTTAAAAACAGTCCCTAAAGGACTCCAAATCATGGGGTGTATTTCTTTTTCTAATAAATAATCTAAAGTTCCATTGTACATTGCCGCATGTTGTGTTAGTGAAAATTCGATCTGATTCGATGAAACGGGAACTTTTGACTGAATTAAAGCTACTTGTGATGGGGTGAAATTTGACACTCCAAATGCTTTTATTTTTCCGCTTTTTTGCAAAAGAGTTACTGCTTCTGCAATCTCATCTGGTTGCATTAATGGACTTGGCCTGTGTAATAAAAAAGTATCTAAATACCCTGTTTTTAGATTTCTTAGGGATTCTTCGACACTCCAAATAATATATTCTTTCGAGTAATTGTAGTATTTAAGATTGTTATTTCTTGTTTGTCCAGGGTTTTGAATGCCACATTTAGAAATAAGCTGAATTTCTTCACGCTGTATCCCGCTTTCTAAAAATGCTTTTCCAAATTCTGTTTCGGTTGTATAATCACCATACAGATCTGCATGGTCAAAAGTAGTGTTTCCATTTTCGGTACAAAACTGAATTAAATCAGCTTGTTCTTTGATTGACTGTTTTTTACCCCAGATTCCCCAAGACATACACCCCATTATCATTTTTGACATGCTTCCTTCTTAATTTTTATTCATAATTGTAGGGCTTGCTTGGGCTGTTGGATACACAACCAAATCTTCTATATTAACATGATAGGGTCTTGTAATTACAAAGTGAATAATGTCTGCAATATCTTCTGCTTGCAAAGCTTTGTATCCTTTGTAAACATTTTCAGCTTTTTGGGCATCTCCTTTAAAACGAACTTCAGAGAATTCAGTTTCTACTGCACCTGGGTGAATTCCTGAAACTCGGATATTGTGTTTGTTTAAATCAATTCTCATTGCTTTATTTAAAGCATTTACAGCGTGTTTTGAGGCACAATACACATTTCCGTTTGGATACACCTCTTTTCCTGCAATAGAGCCAATATTTACAATGAAACCACTGTTCCTTGTTGTCATTTGTGGAATAATCGCTCTGGAGACATACAGTAGTCCTTTTACATTGATGTCTAGCATCGCGTCCCAGTCATCTATATTTCCTTCTTGGATGGTTGACAAACCATGTGCGTTCCCTGCGTTATTGATGAGAATATCAATCTGTTTAAAATTTTCTGGAAGTGATACTATCGCAGCAGCTACTTCCGCGCGCTTCGAAACATCAAATTGCAAAGTGGTTACTTCTGTAAATTTACTTAACGCTTCTTTCAGCGCTTCTAGGCGGGACGCTCTTCGTCCACAGAGAATTAAACTGATCTTGTTTTTTGCAAAAATCTCTGCAGTTGCTTTTCCAATTCCAGAGGTTGCTCCTGTTATAAAGGCGGTTTGTTTCATATTCTTTTATTATGAATGCTTGGACATCTATTCTAAGGAAACGTCCGTAGGTGTTTTGTGTAAGAATTTTTCTTTTGATAAAAGTAAAAAAGAAAGTTGGAAAAAGGTCTTTTTAAGGTTAGAGTTTTTATCAATTATGAACAAAGAAAAAACCGCTCTACCTCTAGAGCGGCTTTCTTTCAATTGATTATTGCGAAATAACCAATCAAAAATCAACTAACCAAACTTTATTTTAAATTTCTTCTCATTTTTAATCTTCGTTTCACTTTTGTCCGTTTTCTGTTACTATTTCGAACGGCTGGTGCTTTGTTTTCTACTTTTTCTCCTCCTTTTAAATACTGTATGAATCCACGTCCAGAAAATTCGTAGGTAGTTGCTGTATTGAGATGATAGAAGCTTATCGTCTCATCATTTATAACGCTCAATTCAAATTCTTCAATATCTCCACCGTCATAATTAAGTGTTAAAATTTTTAAATCTTCATAATCAATAACATCAAACACTTCATATCCTCCTACATAACTCCAATCTAAAGTATCAATATTTGTGCCAAACATGTCTTGAGAACTGTAAAATGTGGTGGTGTTTTCGGGAGTAAATTGCAAATAGTTTTCAGCATCAAATGCGTTTGGAGCTCCGCCCAAAGTCTCAATTTTCTCCCAAGCAACAAACTCTTGTAAAAAGTATTCTATATTCTCATAAAACAACTTGTCGTAATCAAAGTTATTTACCTGATATCCAATTAAGTAATAACTAACATTCTCTCTGTAGTTATACAGTCTAATTTGGTTCGCTGATATTTGAAATACTTCAAAGTCTTGAAAACCATCTACGTCATGATTGGTTGCTAAAACACCATCAAAAGTAGTATAAGTTCCTACAGAAATACCAAATCCATTTCCTGTGTGACCAATGTCTACAATGTTATTGTTTGCGTACAAGGTGCCGTTTATAAAGGAAATAGTGAAAGCTCTTGAGAGAAATGGAACATCTCCCGATCCTGTTGTTCTGTGATAATCTACATACCACAAATCATAGTCTGAAAGGGCGTATTCTAAAACAATTCCTCTTTCTTCTTCTTCATAATCATCTTCAACAGCACAGGAGGTAAATAAGAAAAATGAGATTATTAATGTAAAAAGTAATTTTAAAGATTTCATAGGTCTTCTGTTTTTGGTTATTCCTGTTTAAATTCAAAAGGTGTGCCAAAAATAAAAAAGCACCCAAATTTGGATGCTTTATCTTAATAAATAATCGATTCTTTTATTATGGGTAAAAATCTGAGGCTTCTTTTTTAAGATTCAAAACCTTATAGTATTTTGTAGTACCTGCTTCTGTAAAACTAATTACCGCTTCATTCTCTTTTAGGATAAAAGGAATCTTCAATTCATTCTTTATAGTGCTATAAGACTTCTTGTCCTCTCTTTGTAATAACAAGTCTTTTTTATTATTTGTGGTTGATGTATTGAAATAACCAACAAGAAGGTTTGTCTCAGGGTGTTTTTTTATTTCTAATTTTCCGGTTTGATTCCTGAAATAAATAGAATCAAAATCGACTGCGTTTTTTGATGTGTAGTTGATGTATAAATTGATACCGTGAACTCCTGGTTGCCCTCCTACCCAGTTTTTATAGGATGCTTCCGTTATTTTGAAAGGTGGTTTTTTATCAAATGAGATGCTTTTACATGTAATAAGGCTCAATGTGAGGAATAAAAAAGTGATGTTTTTCATAATTTATTTTTTCAAATGTAATACCAAGGTATAAAAAAAGAGCTTATCTAAAAATAGATAAGCTCTTTTGTGTTTTATAATTCTAACTCCGCTTTCGCTTCGTTTAATTTTTCAACGCTTCCGCTCCACCAACAATTTCAAGAATTTCGTTTGTAATTGCTGCTTGACGTGCTTTGTTATAGGTTAATTTTAAATCGTCACGTAAATCTGTTGCGTTGTCTGTAGCTTTGTGCATTGCTGTCATACGAGCTCCGTGTTCTGAAGCAAAACTATCTCTAATAGATTTGTATAACTGTGTTTTTAATGACTTTGGAATTAAAGCTAAAACAATTTCTTCTTTAGATGGCTCAAAAATATAATCAGAGTTGGTAATTGCCGCTCCACCTTCTATTGGTTTGATTGGTAAAAACTGCTCTACTTGTGGTATTTGAGTTGCTGCGTTTTTAAATTGATTGTATACAATTTCAATTTTATCATACGTTCCATCCGTGTACAATTGCATTAATTCCTCAGCAATTAAGGCTACATTGTCAAATGTTAAATCGTCAAAAATAGCATCTTTGGAGTCAATTACTTTGAAGGTTTTCCCTAAAGTAACTTTTCCTTTTTTACCAATAGTTAATAATTCTACGGTCTTATCAGCATATTTTTCGGAAACTGTTTTTATGACTCTCTTGGTTACAGAAGAATTAAAACCACCACACAATCCTCTGTTAGAAGTTACAACCACTAATAAAACTTTAGAAACTTCTCTTGGTGTAGAATAAGCTCCTCCTGCATCTCCATCTAAAGTTGCACTTAAATTTTGCAACAATTCTGTTAATTTAGAAGAATATGGTCGCATTGCAGTAATTGCATCTTGTGCTTTTTTCAACTTTGCAGCAGAAACCATTTTCATGGCACTGGTAATTTGCATGGTAGATCCAATAGATGAAATTCTGTTCCGTATTTCTTTTAAGTTTGCCATACTTTGGTCATTAGGTGTTAGTAATTAGTTTTTAGTAGCAAGCTACTAATACGAACTTCTAATTTAATATTTACTTGAAATTTCTTTTGCTGCTGCTGTTAAAGTAGCAATTACTTCTGGAGTTAATTTCCCAGCCTTTAAGGTGTCTAAAGTATCTCTGTGCTTTCCGTTTAAGTAAGAAATGTAATCTTTCTCAAATTCTTTTACTTTACTCACCGGCACGTCTTTAAGTAAGTTCTTAGAACCTGCATAAATAATCGCAATTTGATCTTCTACTGAGTAAGGATCATTTTGTCCTTGCTTTAAAATTTCAACATTACGTTGTCCTTTAGAAATTACATTCATTGTTGCTGCATCTAAATCAGAACCAAACTTTGCAAACGCTTCTAATTCACGGTATGCTGCTTGATCTAATTTTAAAGTCCCTGATACTTTTTTCATGGATTTAATCTGAGCATTACCTCCAACACGAGATACTGAAATACCTACGTTAATTGCTGGACGAACTCCTGAGTTAAATAAATCTCCATCCAAGAAAATCTGTCCATCTGTAATTGAAATTACGTTCGTTGGAATGTATGCAGAAACATCTCCTGCTTGTGTTTCAATAATTGGCAATGCAGTTAAAGAACCTCCACCTTTTACAATTCCTTTTAAAGAATCTGGTAAATCGTTCATTTCACTTGCAATTTTGTCATCATTGATCACTTTTGCAGCACGTTCTAATAAACGAGAGTGTAAGTAAAATACATCTCCAGGATACGCCTCACGTCCCGGTGGTCTTCTTAATAATAAAGAAATCTCACGGTAAGCAACGGCTTGTTTTGATAAATCATCAAAAATGATTAATGCAGGTCTTCCAGAATCTCTAAAAAACTCTCCAATAGCTGCTCCAGCAAACGGTGCATATACTTGCATTGCTGCAGGATCTGATGCATTTGCTGCTACGATTGTGGTGTATGCCATTGCGCCTTTTTCTTCCAACATGTTTGCAATTGCTGCAACCGTAGAAGCTTTCTGACCGATAGCAACATATATACAGAATACTGGCTCGCCAGCATCGTAAAATTCTTTTTGATTTAAAATAGTATCTAAAGCTACTGTAGACTTTCCTGTTTGACGGTCTCCAATAATCAACTCACGTTGACCTCTTCCAACCGGAATCATTGCGTCAATAGATTTAATCCCTGTTTGTAATGGCTCTGTTACTGGCTCTCTAAAAATAACTCCTGGAGCTCTACGCTCTAAAGGCATTTCATAAGTTTTACCTGTAATTGGTCCTTTACCATCAATTGGATTCCCTAAAGTATCTACAACTCTTCCAACGACACCTTCACCTGCTTTTAAAGAAGCAATTCTTTCTGTACGTTTTACTGTAGAACCTTCTTTAATTGCTGTAGAAGCACCTAACAATACAACACCTGCATTGTCTTCTTCTAAGTTTAATACAATTCCTTCTAATCCGTCTTCAAATTCTACAAGCTCACCATATTGTACGTTCGATAATCCGTATACACGTGCAATACCATCTCCTACTTGTAAAACTGTTCCAACTTCGCTTAAGGTTGCGTTAGCGTCGAAGTTTGTTAATTGTTGCTTTAAAATTGCTGATACTTCAGCGGGTTTAATTGATGCCATCTTTTTGTTATTTGCATTAGGCTTTAAGCTTTAGGCTTAAGGCTTTATATTTTTGGAATAAAGTGACTGTTGTCAAATTCCTTTCTCAATTCTGATAAATGATTGGAGATACTTGCGTCATATTGCATGTCTCCAACTCGTAAAACAAATCCTCCTAAAATAGCTGGATTTATTACATTTTCTAAGTTTGCATTATTGCCAGTTAATGCAACAATTTTCGCCAATACTTGTGCTTCTAAATCTTTTGTTAAAGGCACTGCTGTCGTAACCGTAGCAACCTGCATGTGCTTTAAAAAATTATAGATAATTGCATATTGTTTTGCAATCGATTCTAACATTCCAAGACGTTTATTTTCTTGCAACGTGTTAAAAAGACCGATAGCTACAGCATTTACCTTATCAGAAAATAACGCTTTTAACACTTTTATTTTCTCTGATGATTTAATTACAGGGCTTTTCAATAATACTTTTAATTCACTACTATCATTAATAGTCGTTGCAATTAATAGCATATCTTCATTTACCGCATCTTCTATCTTAGAATCTTTGGCAAGGTTTAAAACCGCTTTTGCATACCGTAATGCTGCTCTTGCGTCTTTCATAAATATCTTAATTTAAAGTAACGTCTTTTAAGATTCCTTCTACTAATTGTAGTTGGTCTTCTTTAGAAGCTAATTCTCTTTTGATGACAGATTCTGCGATACCTATAGACAAATCTGCAACGCTCTTTTTAATTTCTGCTAAAGCTGCTTGCTTTTCTTGTTCGATAGAGGCTTGCGCATTTTCGATTAAAGTAGTCGCAACTCCTTTTGCTTCTTCTTTTGCTTCAGAAATCATTTTTTCTTTGATTTCTCTAGCGTCTTTCAGCATAGCATCTCTTTCTTCTCTTGCTTCTTTGACCAACTGCTCGTTATCTGATTGCAAGTTTTGCATTTCTTTACGTGCATTGTCCGCCGCTTCTAATGCATTGTTGATTCCAGATTCTCTTTCATCTAAAGAGTTTAAAATTGGTTTCCAAGCAAACTTTATCATTAAAGCAATTAAGGCTAATAATAAAATTGTAGAGACTACAAATAATCCTGGTGAAAAATCGTTTAATAAAGTTTCCATTCTATAAACTAGTTATTGTTTTGATACTTTTTGTTTAATAAAAACAGGTTCTGCAACCAACCGTTGCAGAACACTGTTCTTTGTTTTTGTTTGGATTATTTCCCTAAGAATAATGCTCCAAATGCTAAACCTTCTAATAATGCAGCGATAATAATCATTGCTGTTTGAATTTTTCCTGTCGCTTCTGGCTGACGCGCAATACCTTCCATTGCTTTTCCTCCAATTTGACCTAATCCAATTCCTGCGCCGATTACGATTAATCCTGCTCCAATCATGTTGTACATAATAATTGTATTTATATTAAATTAAACAAACTTGTATTAATGATGTTTGTAGTCATCTACTGCCATACCAATAAACAATGCGGAAAGCATTGTAAAAATGTATGCCTGTAAGAAAGCGACTAAAACCTCAATTAATGTTATAAAAAATGATAATACTAAAG
>TARA_B110000879_G_scaffold47919_1_pt1 | contig 29266 bp, 27 predicted proteins | sample TARA_B110000879 | Tara Oceans TARA_B110000879 (sample SAMEA4398094) | marine metagenome | biome: Polar Biome; feature: [SRF] surface water layer (ENVO:00010504); material: water (ENVO:00002006), including particulate matter (ENVO:01000060) such as... | depth 5 m
AACAAGAACAAGAACAAGAACAAGAACAAGAACAAGAACAAGAACAAGATAATGATGGCCAGCAACAACCTCCCGAAGCTACAAAAATGACCCCAGAACAAGAACAGCAAGAACAGCAAGAACAGCAAGAACAACAAGCCATGGAACAGTGGATACGCGGAATTCCAGACGATCCGTCGGGATTGTTACGTCGAAAATTCAACTATGAATATCAAGTTCGCCAATCACAGGGCGCAACAAAAAGGGAGCAACCTCAGTGGTAACCTTGCGATCGTATTTCTCGCTTCTCATTTTCCTCAGCGCTCTGATGAATACTGCGACGGCGACGCCTATGGCCAGCATTGATCGCAGTGTCATTTCGATTGACGACACAATAACCTTTACCATACGGGTAAGTGGCACCGGGTCCTTCAAGGGTCCAGATTTGAACTCAATTTATATTGATTTTGAAGTGCTGGGTAATCGACAAAGCAGCCGCCATACCATTCGTAATGGTGTATCAGAATCCTGGACAGAATGGATCATTACACTAGCGCCTAAGCGTAAAGGACGGCTAACAATTCCATCCATAGCTGTTAATGGAGAAAAAACAGAGCCTATTTCAGTCATTGTTCGGGCAAGTCCTCCGATATCTGCCGGCGCGGTCAAACCAGTTTATCTAGAGTCGGAAGTCGACAGCAATTCAATCTATGTGCAGCAACAAATCATATTTACCCTGCGGATTTTTCAGTCAATCACTTTAGACAATATGAATATAACCGAGCCTGAATTCGATGATGCTCTTATGGAAAAACTGGGTCAAAACTCCTACCAACGAAAAATACAAAATACGCCATACCGTGTCCACGAATTGCAATATGCGATATTCCCGCAGAAAATCGGAAGTTTAATTATACCCGAGCTAGTATTTACCGCCACTGAGGCGGTTGCCAGGCGTTCTGTATTCAGCCTCCCTGGACAAGGACGGACGCTAAGGCAAATGTCGGAGCAGCATAAAATTGAAGTATTGCCCCCTCCAATCGGTATTAAGACTGATATCTGGCTCCCCGCAAAAGACATACAATTAACCGAGAAATGGAGCAGATTACCCGATGATATTCGTGTTGGTGATTCCATTACTCGAACAATATCCGTCACCGCGATAAGCTTACTGGATTCACAGCTGCCACCGTTTAACTTCCCGTCGATTCCGGGAGCCAAACTATACCCCGACCAAGGAAACACTGAGTCCTCAGTTTCTGCTCAAGGAGTAACATCGTCACGTTCCGGTAGCATTGCGATAATACCCACGGTGGCAGGAACGCTGGTCCTGCCAGAAATACGATTTAACTGGTGGGATACTAACAGCAAGCAGAACAGGACAGCTGTTATAGCTTCCCGAGAACTCACCATCGGGCCAGCTCTGCAAAATACTCAAGGTGCAAGTACGCCGCTGGCCGTCGATCATAGTCAAGCGAACACTATAAACAAGATCACCTCAGGTTCAACATCCAATAGCAGCCGATTATGGCAAATAATGTCTGCCGGCTTAGCACTGGCTTGGGCAATCACTTTATTACTATGGTGGCGCGGTGCACGTTTTGCCGCCCCGTCGTTAGTGCCATCCGCCAAAGGCGGTGGTTTGTTGTCAGAGCATACTGCTTTCTCACGACTAAGCTCAGCTTGTAAGTCCAACGAGATCAACGAGGTGCGAGCAGCTTGTATTGAATGGGCAAACAATTATTGGCACGAATATAACATCAATAACCTACAGGATGTTCAGCGCCGCAGTGATGATGAGGGGCTCACCAAAGAATTGTCCCGACTGGACAATTCCCTCTACGGAACTGAGGGCAGTCAACATAGCTGGAATGGAGAGCAGTTGTTACTGGCGGTAAGTCGTATCAGGAAGGATGGCCCGAAAAAGTCGGCAAATAGCCAACAAACATTGCCGCCCCTTTATTCAAGCTAGTCGGTGAAAAAAAGGCTATGCGGCAGTATGTAAGCCGCACTCGCGACCGTCTTCAACTTTAGTCGGATCGAAATAGTGCTTACAACTAGGTAGTTTGTTCAATGCCATGTAGCCTTCGACTTGCTCCTCTGTCCAGTAAAAAAAAGGAGCTACTTTCAAGATACCCCGGTTGTCGATCGACAATATATCTAAGCTTTTCCGAAATTCCGTTTCCTCTTGACGAATCCCGCTAACCCACACTTCTGGCCGCAAATCATCCAGTGCCTTCTGAAAGGGTTCTAACTTAACTTGGCGGGTAAACTCTTCATGAACGTCAGGGTCATCATCTGGATGAGGTATTCCTCCCATGATGGCGCTGCGCCGCTCCGCCGTCCATTGAGGTATATAAATCTGCATGTTCGGCTTTAACTTTTCCATAATGATTTCAGCGGCACGATAGGTATCAGGAACATTGTAACCACTGTCGATCCAAACCACCGGTATTGCCGCATCTGCCGCAGTAATCACATGCAACATCGCAGCGGCATTGGGTGCAAAACTGGTTGTCGCAATAATAGACTTACCCAAGGTTGTCGCCCAGCGAACTATGTCCACCGGCGTATCGTTTTTTAGCGTCTGGTTAAGTGCAGCCAGATCCATAGTTTTTATATCCGTAGCCATAATTGAGTCGCTGGTACTATCTGTTCAGGAGTTGTTGCAAATTGGACCGCGACTATAAGTTAGAAACTATAAATAATCAATAAAATCAATTACTTATAATTACAAAATCTAAGCTTATAGCAAAGAAGTATTAGGAAGTTTGACCCTTTTATACAGAGACACTGGGGGGTATTCTTACCGACACAACCCTAGCTATCGTGCGGACTATTAATAATGCGGTGGTCTTTCGTCGAGGTCATTTTTACCCATGTCACTGTTAATCTCGGCCAACTGCAGCTTCTGACTACTGCACAGCTCATGCAAATTCTCAATCTGTTGCTGCTGTCGAGTAACAACATCATTTAATGACTGAACCGTATCCTCTTGAAATGCCAACTGTGACTGCAAATCGATTAGTTGTTGCTTGATAACTTCCAGTTCTTGGATCACTGTTTTTCCCTTAATTTTCAATTGACGAACACCATAGACCATCCATGCATTATAATGACCCAACAGCGGGATCACCTATAGATAATTTTACAGAGATTACCATGAATCGAGTTGTCTACTCTACCGACCAAGGTCGTCATTGCCCTGATTGCAGCAAACCGATTCAACAATGTCACTGTAAACAACCGGTGATCTCAAAAAATGATGGGACAGTGCGCCTGTCGAGAGAAACTAAGGGACGTAAAGGCAAGGGCGTTACTCTGATTACCGGACTGCCGCTGGCTGAGGGGGAATTAAAAGCATTGGCAAAAGAGTTAAAGCAGCTCTGTGGTACCGGCGGCTCGATAAAAAATGGGATCATTGAAATACAGGGAGATCAACGAACCTCTCTACAACTTGCGCTGCAGACCAAGGGCTACAAAGTCAAACTTAGCGGCGGCTAGAACGCCGAAATAATCAGCATCACCCCTAACAGAAAAGCAGTTTTGCCTATGGAAACTTCCACCGTGCTGGAAACAGTATTCATCTTTATTTCCGGAACAGGTTTTGGCGGTTTAGCCTTATATCTGTACATGAAAGAGAAATTGCAAAAGCTACATAATCAGACAGCTTTCCGCCGTATCAATATGCTCGAGCAAGTAGCCCAGTAAATCATTAACGTGAATTAGCAGTCTCTGCTTCGACTACCCAGTCTTTACTATCGACATTCCAGGTTCTCGCCCAATAAAGAAACGGCGTGTCAGTCAAAGCAATCAGTAATTTAAACACATATTTGGCTAAAGCCAGCTGTATAGCAGTGGTGAAATCAACCACGCCCCACCAAACAACAACGCCATAAATAACCGTGTCAATCGCTTGCGATACCATCGTAGAAAGATTGTTGCGCAGCCATAAATGACGCCCTTGAGTTTTCTCCTTGATGTAATGAAAAATCCAAACATCAAAACGTTGGCTGATAAAATACGCAAGCAACGACCCGAGAATAAACCGCGGGGTAAAGTTGAACAGCGTCTGAGTAGCCTCATGGATGCTAGCAGCAAAGACTGCAGTATTGGGATTACTCGACGGGAGGTACATCAAACTCATACTGATCATAACGATAATGATAATGCTGACGACAAACCCAACTATTACTGCTCGATTAGCTTCCCTTCTGCCATATCTCTCGCTTAATAAATCCGTAGAAAAATAAATACTGGAATATAAGATAACCCCCATACTGGTTTGCATTCCAAATATTTCCGTCAACTTAGGGCCTTGCAAGTTAGCCAATAGTAAGCTGATGACAATACTGGCATACAAGCCTTGACGACCGAACAGACGATACAACAGCACAGCAAAGCCCAAATCTACGGCTATCGTAGCAAACCAGAGCAGTTCCTGTTGGGTTGAAAAAAAGTGAGCAAAAAAATCAGTTATCATAGTAAATACCACTCAACATCCGCTTAAAACTGGTCATCTCGTAGCGCCATCGTTGAATCATGGCCCGATAGTACAGCTTTGCCATATGCCCCTGCACGGGGCATAATTTGCTCTGCATAGAAACGAGCAGTAACCATTTTTGCGCTATAAAATGGCTCGTCTTCTTGTATTTTTTCCTTTGCGATAAGACTCGATTTTGCCAGCAGCCAGCCACCTAACACCGTACCAACAGCCATCAGTAGATTGACCGCAACAGCCCCCGGTAACTGCTGATTATTTTTTGCCCGCGGCAGTAACCAGCCTGATAGCTCTTCTAACGTCTTAGCACCCTCGATTAGCGATGCTGTTATTGTCGAAAACTCAGCTCCGCCAACACTTAACAGATCACTGGTCGCTCGAACTTCTTCAATCAGCCGTCCAAATTCTCGGCCTTCGTCCCGCATTAGCTTTCGCCCGACAAAATCGTTGGCTTGAATACCCGTAGTACCTTCATAGATCGTCGTTATACGCGCGTCGCGCATAAATTGCGCGGCTCCGGTTTCTTCAATAAAACCCATCCCACCGTGCACTTGTAGTCCTAGCGAGCTCACTTCCTGAGCAACTTCAGTCGACCACCCTTTAGCAATTGGAGTTAATAATTCTCCCCGAAAATTAGCCAACGTTCGATCTTGTTTGTCGACTGCGTGATGAGCATGGTCAAAGGCGGAAGAGGTCACATAACAAAGCGCACGTGAAGCCTCCGTCAGTGATCTCATAACCATTAGCATCCTGCGCACGTCTGGATGACGAATGATTGAACCTTTTTCACGGTCCCCGGGAGCTTGACCTTGTACGCGATCTTTAGCGTAGGCGGCGGCCTGCTGATAGGAACGATCGGAAACAGCAACTCCTTGGCCACCAACATTTAGCCTCGCGTGGTTCATCATAGTGAACATATAGGCTAACCCTTTATTTTCCTCCCCAATCAAATAACCAATGGCCCCCTCATTTTCACCAAAACTCATGACACAGGTTGGGCTTCCGTGTATACCCAATTTGTGCTCGACAGAGACCGCATAGACATCGTTACGATCGCCAATTGAACCATCGCTATTCACTAAAAATTTAGGCACCAGAAAAAGGGAAATACCCTTAACACCCTCCGGTGCATTTGGCGTTCTAGCCAATACTAAGTGCACCACATTCTCGGTCATCTGGTGGTCGCCCCAAGTAATATAAATCTTGGTACCGTTAATTCGGTAGTAGTCTTTTTCTGGCAGCGCACTCGATCGGATGACCGCAAGATCGGAACCCGCATCAGACTCCGTTAGGTTCATCGCACCGGTCCATTCGCCCGATATCATTTTTTCAAGATAGGTATTTTTGATTGCGGCACTGGCATGAGACTCTATGGCGTTTATAGCTCCCTGACTCAACATGGGGCATAGGCCAAAACTCATATTCGCTGCAGCCCACATTTCCATAGCCGCTAAACCGACGCTTTCTGGTAGACCCATACCGCCGTATTCCGGATTACCCGGTAATGCGGCCCAACCGCCATCGACAAACTGCTGATAAGCTTGCGAAAAACCAGCTGTTTCTACAACCGCATTATCGACGCATTGAGCGCCATTTAAATCACCCGCGGTATTAAGCGGTGCCAAGACTCCCACGGCAAACTTCCCCGCTTCTTCAAGTACGGTGTCAACCAGCTCGGGATTAGTTTCTTCGAACCGTGGCAACTCACATAGGTCCGATAAACCAGCTAATTCATTGAGCACAAAACTCATATCTTTGACAGGTGCGGAATATTCAAACATCGTTACTCTCTCCATAAGCCCGCGCTATCGCCGGCTAACAAATGACTAGTACAGTACTAATTATTTCGACTGTATTTATCGAAAAGCGACGCCATCCAACATCATATTTTACTGTGCCGCTATTCACCAACTGGAATTTTCTAAATCATGAAGGGAATACGTAGTCTTTATACTGATCCCTGAGATCTTTTTTGCTGAGTTTCCCAGTCGCTGTATGTGGGAGCTCAGTGACAAAAAGACAGTCATCGGGGGTCCACCAAGTTGCTACTTTGCCCTTAAACCAGCCCAACATTTCCTCCCGACTAAGTTCAGCACCCTCTTTCTTAATGACCAAAAGCAGTGGGCGCTCGGTCCACTTTTCATGATACAAACCAATGACAGCAGCCTCCTCAACTGCCGGATGATCTACGGCGGCATTTTCCAAATCAATAGAACTAATCCACTCACCGCCCGACTTAATAACATCCTTACTTCGATCGGTAATTTGCATAAAGCCATCGGCATCAATTGTTGATACATCACCGGTATCAAACCAACCTTCATCGTCGTGCGCGTTACTGTCATCAAGTTTAAAATAGTTGCTGCACACCCACGGACCACGAACTTTAAGTCCGCCAAAAGCGACGCCATCCCAAGGTAACTCATTATTGTCTTCGTCGACAATTTTCATCTCGACACCGTACATTCCTCGTCCAGCCTTCACCCTCATGCGGGCAAATGCTTCTTCACCAAGGGCATCTCTATCCAGCTTAGGGTTATACGTTCCCAGTGGACTCATTTCTGTCATACCCCAGCCGACATGTGTGTAGACGCCATACTTATCAAAGGTTTCCATGATGGAAACCGGGCATGCTGCGCCGCCGACAATAACTCGATCGAGTGGGTCTATTCGTTTGCCCGTTTGCTCCAGGTAGTTCTGCAGAGCTAGCCACACGGTGGGTACGCCCGCCGAAAAAGTAACTTTCTCTTCATTAATCAGCTCTGTTAATACTTCACCGTCGGCCATCTTCGAGCCCGGAAATACTAACTTTGTCCCAATCATTGCCGCACCATAAGGTATGCCCCATGCATTAACATGAAACATGGGGACGATCGGCAAAATAACGTCACTACTGTTAAGACCCATGACATCACGCAGACTGCCGCCCAAACAATGTAATACGGTAGAACGATGATTATAAAGGACACCTTTTGGGTGACCGGTGGTACCTGAGGTATAACACAGAGAAGAGGCTTCTAGCTCCTCAATCTCGGGCCACTCAAAGCTGTCGTTTTCTGACGCCAGCAAGGTTTCATAACAATAAACATTGTTCATTGACGTCTCCGGCATACAGTCCTCCGAAGTTAAGACAATAATGCCCTTAACATTAGGCATATGAGCTTGCAACTGCTCTAACAGTGGCAGGAATAGAACATCGGTATAAATGAATGTATCTTCAGCATGGTTGACAATGTATTCAACTTGCTCGGGAAATAAGCGGGGATTAATTGTGTGGCAAACCATGCCTGAGCAGCTGACGGCGTAATATAGCTCAAAGTGACGATAGTCATTCCATGCCAATGTCGCTATGCGGTCTCCAGGCTTGGCACCGAGCCGCTGTAAGCTATTCGCCAGTTTACGCACTCGAGCAAACGCATCAGTGTAAGTGTAGCGATGTCGCGGATTGTCATTGGTCACCGATACTATCTCAGTACCCCCATGAAATTTCTCCGCATGTTTCATCAAAGAAGTAATTGTTAATGGTGAGTCCATCATCAAACCGTGCATAGAAAACCCCTATATACTGTATATTTGACCCATGGTCTAAAAGCCACCAGGTCCTATGTAATAAATCATCTAATCTAGCCGAGCATTATACGCAATCCTATTTCGCCTGTATTGTCTTTTACTCATTTAGACCTATGCCACTAAATCACCGAATAACGCGTCCTTGACTACACATCCGAGGGAGAATAATCCACAATAGTGCTGTTAGTTAAGTCCATAATTCGAAAGGTCTTAAATTATTACTTCTATGGATAAATTCCAACCCGCTCCAGCGACTAAACAGTTAATACTGATTGGTGGTGGACACAGCCACTTGTCTGTCATCAAACAACTGGGAATGCGACCTATCGCCGGACTGCAGGTAACTGTGATTAGTAAAGATATCCAAACACCATATTCTGGTATGGTGCCCGGAATGATTGCAGGTCATTACAATGATGCTGACGCCCATATCGATTTGCGTAAACTCTGTGAAGTGTCGGGAATCGGCTTGATTCACGCCTCAGTGACCGGAATTGACGCCCAACTACAGCAAGTTTTTTGTGCCCAACGACCACCCCTCTCGTATCATTGGCTTTCGATTAATATAGGATCGCAGCCCGCATTGAGCAGTATCCCGGGGGCTGACAGTATCGGTGCAGCTGTAAAACCTATATCCACTTTTATTAGCCATTGGCAGAATGTGTTAAATCGCTGCAAAAACAAACCCCGACCCACAACTATCGCTATTGTTGGTGGCGGTGCAGCGAGCGTTGAAGTCGCAATGGCATGCCAATTTCAAGCGCAAAAAGAACTGGGCGTTAACTCCCAGTTATTAAAGTTTTCCGTCTTTAGCGGCAGTGATCAATTGCTGCCCAGCCACAACCGGCGAGTTCAACGTTATATCTCCAAGATGCTAAGCGAGCGAGGGATTGAGTTATTTTTAGGTCACACCGTTAGCAGCGCTGTTAGCTCTGGCGATCGAGAACAGCTGAATTTTAATGGTCGTGAAGCGGTCACTGTTGACGAAGTGATTTGGGCAATTCATGCAGGTAGTGCCGACTGGCCAAAAAAAGCCGGACTCGATTGCGATGCCAATGGCTTTATTCGTGTCAACAATTTTCTCCAAAGCACTTCCCATAACACCATATTTGCTGCCGGTGATATTGCAAACTTCGACCCTCAACCGCTGGCTAAAAGTGGCGTTTATGCTGTGCGAGCTGGGCAGTATTTAGCGGACAACTTACGCTTAGTCGTTAGCGGTAAGCCTCTCAAACCCTATAAGCCGCAAAAAAACTTCTTGAGTATTTTAATGACGGGTAACAAGCAGGCTATTGCCTCTAAAGCGGGGTTCAGTGTCGCCGGTGAGTGGGTTTGGCGATGGAAAGATTTCATCGACCGAGGGTTTATGAATAAATTCCGCGTGCTCCCTACCAGTAATACTGGCGACAAAATAGTTGATGACCACTCAATGCGATGCGGCGGTTGTGGCGCAAAAATTGGCAACAGTATACTCAGCAGGGTTTTAGCAAAGCTCGATGTGGTCGAAAACAGCGATATTGAAATTGGCTTAAGGAGCCCAGACGACGCAGCTGTCATCAATCCTCCCGAGGGTAGGCAGTGGCTGCAAACAGTCGATTATTTTCGGGCTTTTATTGATGATCCATATCTACTCGGACGCATAGCAACGAATCATTGCCTGAGCGATATTTATGCCATGGGCGGAACACCACACTCTGCGTTGGCTATCGCCACCGTGCCCTACGGCTCCGAAGAACTGATTGAAAATTCTTTATTACAATTGATGAGTGGCGCTGTCGATAGTCTCAACGAGCAAGAAACCAGTTTGATCGGCGGTCATAGTAGCGAAGGTGCCGAATTAGGCTTTGGCCTTTCTGTCAATGGCACAATAGCTAAGAATGCACTCCTGACTAAGAGCAACCTACATAACGGCCAAGTGTTAGTCCTCACAAAACCGCTTGGTAGCGGTACTTTATTTGCGGCCAATATGAGAGGTCAAGCTCAGGGAGACTGGATTGACAACGCACTGCAGCAAATGCTGATTAGTAATAGGCAGGCCGCTTCGATTATTCACCAATATGGAGCGACTGCCTGCACTGACATTACCGGCTTCGGCTTGTTGGGGCACCTATTAGAGATGCTCAATGCAACAACTAACTGCTCAGCGCAGATCATTATGGACAAGCTGCCTATATTGACTGGTGCCGCTGAAACCACTAAGGCTGGCTGGCTCAGCACACTTCATCCAGAAAATAGTCGTGCAGACCAACAGCTCAGCAATGCAGAAGAGTTTAGCCAGCACCCCTACTATCCGCTATTATTTGATCCGCAAACAGCGGGTGGACTGCTAGCGGTACTGCCCTCAGACCAAGTAGACCAATGCCTGGAAGCTCTTCGCGCTAGTGATTGTCCTGAAGCCTGTGTAATCGGGTCGATCTGCCTATCGAAGACGGCGACTCAGGTTATCATGCAGTGATAGCCACTATTTTTTATCAAACACTATGCGATCGATATTTAACGAATGGTTATAATTTTTTTTTATAACGGTTGCGAAAATACCAATGTATTGAAAAGATTTACAGGAGAATACTGTGACTAACACATCATACGACTACGACTTATTTGTCATCGGCGCTGGATCAGGCGGCGTTAGAGCCAGCCGCATGGCTGCGTCATTTGGAGCCCGAGTTGCGGTTGCCGAAGATCGTTACATGGGAGGAACCTGTGTCAATGTTGGATGCGTACCCAAAAAACTGTATGTCTATGCCTCTCAGTTTTCCAATGCGTTCGGCGATGCAAGAGGCTTTGGCTGGACGACCTCTGCACCATCCTTTCATTGGCCTACTTTGCGAGACAACAAAGTTGCAGAAATATCACGATTGAATGATGTCTATCAGAATATGCTAGGAGGCGCTGGAGTTAATATTATCGATGGTCGCGCGCGGTTCATTGATGCTCATACCGTTGAGGTGAATGGTCAGTCTTACAGTGCGGAGCGGATTATTCTGGCAACCGGCACTTGGCCATTTATACCGAATATTCCGGGCAGCGAATATGCAATCACATCTAATGAGATATTCGACCTTGAACAGTTCCCACAGCGCCTACTCGTGGTCGGCGGTGGTTATATTGCCGTCGAATTTGCCGGTGTATTTAATGGCCTCGGGGCCGAAACAACGCAGCTCTATCGCGGCCCTCTGTTTTTACGAGGCTTCGACCAGGATATTCGAGAATTTGCCGCCCAGGAAATTAAAAAAGCCGGCGTCAACCTGCGCTTTAACAGCAATATCGCGGCGATTGAAAAGCTTACCGATGGGAGCTTAAAAGCAACACTGGACGACGGTACCACAATAGCAGCTGATGCTATTCTTTACGCAACCGGTCGCAATCCTCATCTACAAGACTTAGGTTTTGAAAACGTTAATATCGCGCTCAATGACAATGGTACAGTAAAAGTGGACGATCATTTCCAGACTACTGAACCCAGCGTTTATGCATTGGGCGATATCACCGGCGGCATGGAGTTAACTCCTGTAGCACTTGCAGAGGGAATGGCTCTTGCGAAAACACTGTACAACAACCAACCGACGAGCGTTGACTACGATACTATTCCAACCGCTGTTTTTTGCCAGCCAAACATTGGAACATGCGGATTAACCGAACAGGAAGGCAAAGACAAGTACGGTGACATAACTGTTTACGAGTCTGATTTCCGCGCTATGAAGCACACGATTGGTGGAAGACAAGAACGAACCTACATGAAACTTGTCGTCGATACTGCCACGGATAAAGTTGTCGGGATTCATATGATGGGTGACGATGCCGGGGAGATTGTTCAAGGAATGGCTATTGCAATGAAGGCAGGGGCAACCAAAGCGCTGTTCGACAGTACGATAGGCATTCACCCTACTGCCGCTGAAGAGTTTGTGACAATGCGAACGCCCCGATAAATAATGCCGTCCAGTGATGGGGCGGCTTTATTTCCTGGGTTTTTTTACCTGACTCTTAACACGAGCCTTACGTTCTGTCTGGCGCTTACTTAAGGTACCGCGATTTTCGGCGTATGGGTTCTCACCAGCCTTGAATTCTATTCGAATCGGTGTACCGATAAGATTCAACTCACGGCGGAAAACTTTCTCTAAATAACGACGATAACTAGCTGGTACTTTAGCCGTTTGATTACCATGAATAACGATAATGGGAGGATTTGACCCGCCAGCATGCGCATAGCGCAATTTAATACGTCGGCCATTAATCATCGGCGGAGCATGGTCGAATACCGCACCTTCGAGAATCTGTGTTAGCTTATTCGTCTGCAATTTTTCCATCGACGATCGATAGGCTTTATCAACTGACTCATAGAGATGACCGACGCCAGTGCCATGCAATGCTGAAATAAAATGAATCTCGGCAAAATCAATAAACTGTAAGCGACGCTCTAACTCACGTTTCACCCAAGTTTTGTGATCAATGTCCAATCCATCCCACTTATTCAATGCGATAACTAGTGCGCGACCAGCATCAATAGCGTGACCTAACAGATGTAAGTCCTGATCGACCAGCCCTTCAGCTGCATCCATTACCAAAACAACCACATTGGCATCATCGATCGCTTTTAGTGCTTTAACAATCGAAAATTTCTCGACCGTCTCTCTAACATTTTTACGCCGCCGAACTCCTGCCGTGTCTATTAGGGTATATGGCTGGCCCTCCCTTTCATAATCAATGTAGATACTGTCGCGAGTCGTTCCTGGATGATCAAATACAATGACTCGCTCTTCTCCCAGCAAACGATTAACCAGCGTTGACTTTCCTACATTAGGACGGCCGATAATAGCGATCTTTGTCCCACGATGTTTGTCCTGCTCTTCTTCTTCCTGATCGGAATCCGGAAACTGTAACAACATATCGTCCAGTAAGTTCCGGACACCCTTGCCATGTGTTGCCGTCATCGGATAGAGCTTTTCGATGCCTAGCTGATAGAAATCAGCCATGGCTACATTGGGGTCAACACCATCAATTTTGTTCGCTATATAGTAGACCGGCTTATCGGATTGTCGCAGTTTATTCGCTAGAGCATGGTCACCTGCCGTCAACCCCGCCCGCGAATCGCATAAAAAGAATACCGCGTCAGCTTCATCAACAGCCAGCATAGACTGTTGTGCCATTGCTACATCAATACCTTCTTCTTCGCCGGTAATACCGCCTGTATCGATGACTATGAAGCGGCGACTACCAACACGCGCCTCACCATATTTACGATCACGTGTTAGACCTGGTAAATTTGCTACCAGCGCATCGCGAGTCTTCGTAAGGCGGTTAAACAATGTCGACTTGCCGACATTGGGACGACCTACCAAAGCAATTACTGGAACCATGAGAAAAACCGTTTGGGCCCCTCATTTATAGGGGACAGCAATGAAACAAACTGACGAGAGCGTATTGTCAGCGAGCTAGAAAAAGTCGACTTATTTAGGCTCTTCCAGCTTATAAGCTACTAACTTTCCGTCGTTACTATAAACCAACAACTTATTGTCAAAAGTTTGTAAATCGACTTGAATACCACTCGAATCAACTCGAGTTCGAGCGGCGATATGCCCGTCTACCTGCGACAAAGCATGTATATAACCATCAAAATCCCCAACAATCACGTAGCTGCTGAGCGTTGCAGAGCCCGACAATTTCCTTCGGCTAAACACCGTTTGCGCCCAACGAGCACCCTGCCCACTTTTTTCAAAGGCAGTAACGCTACCATCTTCTCCCGACACATAAATATTACCGAAACCCGACGACATACCGACATGACTTGACGCGTCATTTGACCATAATTTACGGCCAGACGCGGGTTCAATGGCCGCTACTTTACCTTGGTAACTGACCGTATAAACCGTACCATTATCTTCGAATATAGCACTGTCAATATCAATAATACGTTGAATCTCAGAGTCTCCCTTAGCAACTGCCACCCGGACGCTCCAACGCACGGCTCCGGTCTCGGCGTCGAAACTCAAAATCTGACCATTGGCAAAGCCGGCAATTATGGCATTCCTAAAAATCAACGGCGTGCTGGTACCCCGCAACGTAAGAACAGGTAGCGTGTGACGATAGGACCAAACACGTTCACCGGTTTCTATATCCAATCCGATTAACTGTCCATCAAATGTCTGTACATAAACCCTAGCATTATCTGTTTGCGGGGCCGCTAGAATCTCACCACCAACTTTCTCTGTCCAGATCAGCTCTCCGTTGCTTTTATTCAGTGCGATGACTTCGCCTTTCACCGTACCTAGCAATAGAATATTTTCGCCAACACCTATACCACCGACCACAAATTTATCAACAGAGTTACTCCACAAGGTTTTACCCGTCGATTTGGAGATGGCGTCGATCTGTCCGTCGGCAGCGGCAACATAAATAGTTTCGCCATCAACAACGGGGGTTAATCGGTTGTATAAATAGCCCTGCCCATCACCAACGGAAGTGCTCCAGACTTTGACAAACTTTCTCTCAGTGTCAAAGTCCACCAATGGAGCAGGACCTTGCTCTTCCTCTCCATCAATCGAACCGCAGGCAACCATCAACAATGTAACAGCCAACAGTGCAGCGAGCTTGTACAACTTAGTCATCAATACCATGGATTAAACATCCCCTTTTTTGGCGGAGTCACTCGCTGCCGACTCATCGTTCCCAGTCTGATTTTCATCACTTTGCTGGGCATTTTCGAGTTGTTGAATTTTTAGGTTTATTAGCAGGCTTTGTCCACCTTCGCCCATAGCCGCAATATCTCGGGCTTGCTGGTAGACGGAAAGGGCACCAACGCTGTCACCTTGAGCCGCAAGGATATCTCCCTTAACTTCATTAAATGCGGCGCTATAACCCTTATTTTCGCCTATGGTCAGTTTCATAGCTTCGTCCATTTGACGCTCAGCCAATAAAACTTTCGCTAACCGTAAGCGAGCCTGCATACGCACTTCGTCCATCGCACCATTATCTAACACCCACTGAAGTTCTGCTGCTGCAGCATTTAGATCATTATCATCCACTGCAAATTTTGCTTTATAGAGTGCAGCAAAATGGGCGTATGTTGTTCCGGTGTAATCTGCTTTTAGTGTATCTGCCAGATGATTTGCGGTCGCAATTTGAGCCAATGTAGCCTGACCATTGTCGCCATTCGCCGCTGTTAATAGATTTTGGTATATAGCTGAAGCTGTACTTTGATCAGCCTGTTGCTGCTTTTGCCAACCTTGCCAACCAAATACGCCCATAACAGCCAGTGCAATGGCGACAACCGTCGATTTTCCATTCTCCCGCCACCAGGCTTTTAGCGCTTCGACTTGTTCTTCTTCGGTACGATAGCTATCTGACATTTTCTACTCTCTTCTCAATTCTAATCATCTGAATGATCGGTATTTCTGACATTAGACGCTACGGGGGCGCCTCCGTCAGATATGGAACTAATTCAGCGCTGCTACCAAAAGATCAGCCAACTCGCCATTATTTACCGTGTTCTGTTCGATATCATTGCGTAGCCATTTTACATTAACTACACCCTGCTCTGCTTCATTATCGCCAATAATTAATGCAATAGACGCCCCACTTTTGTCGGCTTTTTTAAATTGGCTCTTAAAACTGCCTCCGCCGCAGTGTAGCTGCAGTTTCAATGAGGGTATTTTATCACGCAACTGCTCTGATAGATGAAACGCGGCTGCTTTTGCCTTATCTCCCGCTACTACGAAATAAACATCTGGATTGTTATTTACTGAATCTGGTACTTTATTCAACACTTGAACGATAAGACTAAGACGTTCGAGTCCCATCGCAAAGCCGACAGCGGGCGTTGGCTTCCCACCCAACTGTGCCACTAAACCATCGTATCGCCCCCCCGCACAAACAGTACCTTGTGCACCCAATTGATCAGTTGTCCACTCAAAAACCGTTTTACTGTAATAATCAAGCCCCCTCACTAAACGAGGATTGATCGAGTACCCAATACCGGCCGCGTCTAGTACACCTCTCAACTCATCAAAATGGTCACTGGACTCATCGTCCAAATAGTCAGCCAACGCAGGCGCTTGGTCTAGAAGCGCTTGTGTTTGAGCGCTTTTACTGTCGAGGATTCTCAGCGGGTTCGATTCCAATCGACGCTGACTGTCTTCGTCCAGTTGCTCAAAGTGCTGACTCAAGTAGTCGACGAGCGCCACTCTGTAATTCTCTCGAGCTTCGAGGTTGCCAATGCTATTTAGTTCCAGTGTAAGGTACTCACTAATACCCAAACGCTTCCAAAGACGAGCCGTCATCAAAATGAGCTCTGCGTCAACGTCCGGCGTCGCTACGCCAAAACTCTCAACGCCGATCTGATGGAACTGTCTTAGCCGACCTTTTTGCGGCCGCTCATAACGAAACATGGGGCCATGGTACCAAAGTCTTTGGATCTGTTGATTATCGAGTAAACTATTTTGCAGGCACGCCCGAACACAACTGGCGGTGCCTTCTGGTCTCATCGTTAAGCTCTCGCCATTGCGATCATCGAAAGTGTACATTTCCTTTTCAACGATATCGGTTACTTCGCCTATCGACCGCTTGAACAACTCTGTTTGTTCAACGATAGGGAAACGAATTTCCTGATAGCCATAGCCCGCAAGAACTTCCCTTACAGCTGACTCAAGGTATTGCCACAGCGCAGACTCTTCGGGCAACAAATCGTTCATGCCGCGTATAGATTGAATTTTTGACAAGGTATATTTCCGCTAGCTATCAGTAGATATTATGGTTGAACAGCGATTAGATCCTGCTCAGCTTGCTGTTTTGCTGCCACTTTATTGCGAATCATCGTTTCGAGGTGATCCACTAAATTTTCTTTGCCAATTTTGTGGTCTTTTTTTCCGTCAACGTAAATCAGGTGCTGGGGAGTCCCGCCAGTTAAACCAATTTCAGCCTCCTTAGCTTCACCCGGGCCATTAACGATACAGCCAATAACAGCTACATCTAACGGTGTAGTGATATCATCGAGGCGACTTTCCAGTTCGTTCATAGTCGCTACTACATCAAAGTTTTGACGTGAACAGCTTGGACAGGCAATAAAATTAATGCCCTTCGAGCGTAACTTCAGGCTTTTTAGGATTTCATAACCCACTTTTACTTCTTCAACGGGATCAGCCGCTAAAGATATGCGTATGGTATCGCCAATACCATCCATTAACAGCATCCCTAAACCCACTGAGGACTTAACCGTTCCGCCACGAAGACCACCGGCCTCGGTAATGCCAAGATGCAGTGGCTGGTCTATCTGCGTTGATATTTGCCGATAGGCCGCTACCGCCATAAACACATCCGACGCTTTAACACTCAGTTTAAAGTTCTGGAAATCTAAACTGTCAAGAATATCGATATGGCGCATCGCCGACTCGACAAGAGCTTCAGGCGTTGGCTCGCCATACTTGCGCTGTAGCTCCTTCTCTAATGAGCCCGCATTAACGCCTATACGCAACGGTATACCTTTGTCACGAGCGCTATCAATGACGGCTCGAACTTTATCATCTCTACCGATATTGCCTGGATTGATTCTCAGGCAGTCGACGCCATACTCAGCAACCTTCAGCGCAATTTTATAATCGAAATGAATATCAGCTACCAGCGGCACAGACACCTGCGCCCGTATTGCCTTAAACGCTTCAGCGGCGTCCATAGTTGGCACAGACACACGAACGATATCAGCACAAGCGTCTTCCAAAGCTCTGATTTGAGCAACTGTCGCAGCCACATCGCACGTATCTGTGTTGGTCATACTCTGCACCGATATAGGTGCATCACCGCCCACAGCGACATCACCAACCATTATCTGACGGGTTTTTCGTCGCTTTATGGGTGATTCCATCTGCATATCTACCGCTACCTTTTGCTACGTTAACGACTCTGCATTCAGAGCTAGTTGCCGGACTATAACTGACCGACGGTGAAATTGGCTGAATTATTTTTCTGATTTACACGAATACTGACTGGCTCGCCGTTGTATTCCATTTCTACATTGGCCGCAAACCCAAGTAGCACGTTAAATGGCGCTACCCCGGATAATTGCAGCCTGTCTTTTGCCTGCTTCAACTCCGCGAACAAAACGACATTTTGGCCGTCGGTAACTTCAACCCAACAGTCACCACTGAACCGAAAACTCAGCAACCCTTCCGGACTCGTAACCGCTATGTCACGATCATCCAGTGAAATATCGACGGGTGATAACCCAATAACGTTTGATTGCCTATTGCCCGCAGCAGTTTCGGGAGCGCTGAGGCTATCAGTAATCGTTTTTTCACTCCTTCTTTTGCCGGTTGCCGCCACTGCGTTTTCGCCGTTACCGTCAACAATAAATTCCGCGACTCCAACCACTTCCCCGCCATCGACAGACACACGCGAACCGTAAAACCATAAGACAACGATGACAACCAATGATGCAGCGAGACACCAATACTGAATACTCCGACCCTTATGGGGACGCTGGATTTGCCAAGTACTTGCCGTAATTGGATAGCCGCTTTCCGCCCGCTCCGGACGAATGCTCGTATAGGCATCAACCAGCAGTTTTGCGTCCATACCTAGCAGGCCTGCATAGGTTTTCAGATATCCACGGCAGAAAATATCTCCGTTTAGTGCTAGATAATCATCCGCCTCCAATGCCTCGACTTGATAAGGCAGCAAATGCAATTTCTCAGCCATTTGACGGACAGAAAAACCCATTCTCTCACGCTCTACTCGCAAAAGTTGTCCAGGGGTTTCGTTTGTTTCTTCACTCATCTATCAAGCCATTCTGCATTTTCTATAAGCCCTACTTGGAATTCCCATAGGCATCTTTATACAGCAAATACTCTTTGGACGTGGGGTACAAGTTTTTCAGGGCCAGAGAAAAGCTTGATAATGCATCCCTGTTGTCAAATTTATCTGCTAACCGAATACCTAGCCACAGTGCCGCTGCCGGTTGCTGTTTCACCTCGTTTCTGTACGCGTCGTAATATTGCTGTGACTTTGGATAATCTCCCATCTGAAAATAAACCTCAGCCAACTGATACCGAAGGCTGACATTGCGTTTATTCATTAAGAAAGCACGCCGAAAAGCATCTTCGGCCTTCACTAAGTTCTCCAGCTGCATGTAAGACCGACCTAAATTAACATACGCCGCAGGACGTTTATCATAAAGAGCATCAGTGACCACGAGCTCTAATTGTTTCACCGCCTCTTCGTAGCGCCGATCGCTGTAAAGATATACCGCGTAGTTATTCCTCGCTCTCGATGATTTTGGATCTAGTTTAATTGCTTTCTGGTAATACTCTTCCGCGCGATCCCCTTCACCGGTATTTTGAAAGACCAATGCCATGGTTAAAAAAACCTCTGCCGAGGAGTCATCAATTTCGAGCGCTGTTTTTAAATGTCGCTTAGCCGCATCCCAATTCCCATTGCGAATATACGAAAGCGCTAGCTGTACCGAATATTCGACAGCTTTTTGGTCATCAGCTTTGTCACCAATACCACCTGATTCAGTAGTAATACATGCTGTCAGTGAGAATAGCGATATCAACAAAATTGACAGCAAACTGCATTTAAAAATTTTACTCTTTACCGAAGAAGCCATGCTGCCTATCCTCAAAGGTTGTTTTAACGTACGGTGACTACCTGACTTTCAGTATAGTTCGCCCTGTGGCGTTCGCTACGCTTCGTGCGGTCTGCCACTTGTCCAACCAATTGCCCACACGCCGCGTCAATATCATCGCCCCTCGTGTTTCGAACCGTTGTAACAATACTTGAATTACTTAGTACCTGCCAAAACTGATCGATGGTTTTCTTACTGGGCCGCTGGTAATCGGACAATGAAAAAGGATTGAATGGAATTAAGTTAATTTTGCAGGGAAAATCTTTCAGTAATTTAGCTAACTCTTTCGCTTGTTCGGGACTGTCATTAACCCCTGCAATGAGCGTGTATTCAACGGTCGTAACACGGTGGGTATCTGTCTGCTTTGCCCAGTAGCGGCCACATGCGGCCAGCAATTCAGCAATTGGGTACTTCTTATTAATGGGCACCAACTGACTGCGCAGCTCGTCGTTGGGGGCATGCAAGGAAATTGCCAGAGACACCTCACTCACGTCTCCTAACTTGTCTAGGGCGGGAACAACACCCGAGGTGCTCAGCGTAACGCGGCGCTTTGAGATACCGTAGCCAAAATCATCCATCATCAAACTCATAGATTCAACGACATTATCAAAATTTAATAGCGGCTCACCCATACCCATCATTACCACATTGGTAATAATACGTTTATTGGTCGAAGGAAATGCATCGTAGGAGTTGATTGCCAGCCAGACCTGGCCAATTATTTCAGCTGCTGACAGATCCCGCTGAAATCCCTGCTTTCCTGTTGAGCAAAAGCTGCAATCCAGACTACAACCGACTTGGGACGACACACATAAAGTGCCTCTTTCTCCATCCGGAATCAATACCGTTTCTACTAAGCCTCCACCGGCAATACGGATTGCCCATTTTCGAGTACCATCGACGGAATCGTCTTGAGAGACAATTTCTGGAGGACGAATTTCCGCGCACTCAATTAATCGAGATCGAAGCGCTTTGCTAATATTCGTCATAGCATCAAAGTTGTCGACACCTTGATGATGAATCCATTTTAAAAGCTGCTGCGCTCTAAAAGGCTTTTCGCCCAGAGAGACACAAAAGGCTTCCATCTTTTCACGCGAAAGCCCCAGCAGATTGGTTTTCTCTGTTGAGGCTTCCATCGGTGTAAAAATTTCAGTGGTGCTCATCGTTTACCCCTGCTGTTACCACGACATATAAGATCACATAAAAACTGCCTGTGATACTAATGCATGACACCAAAATAACCGCAAACGGCTATTTCGGCGATTAGTCATTATGCACGGCCGCAGAGATCACATGTAGAAAAAAAGTAAGCTATTTCACGTGCTGCTGACTCTGCCGAATCTGAACCGTGAACAGCATTGGCATCAATTGAGTCGGCAAAATCGGCGCGAATAGTTCCAGCTTCAGCTTCCTTGGGATTAGTTGCACCCATGAGCTCACGATTCTTGGAAATGGCACTTTCACCTTCCAGCACCTGAACCATCACCGGACCCGAAGTCATAAATTCGATCAGCGCGGGGAAAAAAGGGCGACCTTTATGCTCAGCATAAAAACCTTCCGCCTGACCTCGGCTCAACTGCAGCATTTTTGAGGCTACTAGACACAAACCTGCCTCTTCGAAACGGCTGTATATTTTGCCGATTACATTTTTTGCAACAGCATCTGGTTTTACAATAGAAAAAGTACGTTCAATGGCCATAATAGGCTCCGTAGTATCGATAGATCCTTACACGCTTATGGCCGAAGATCGCCCCGCGCACAGAACTGATATTTAAGACTGAAAACTAACATCCAGTCGTGAAATTTTGAAGCGGGACATTATACGCGAAAGAGGCCAAGATTAGTAAAAAATATACGGGCTGGGAGGTCTTTTTCAGAAGGCGTGTAATGCCTGCCTATGAAGCCAGGCTAGCGCTCGCCAGCGCTTGAATTTTTGCCACAATTGAACGCAGACCGTTACCTCTTGTGGGACTCAAATGTCGCTCCAAGTCCAGCTGCCTGAAGTAGCTATCCACATCAAAGGACACAATCTCTGTCGCTGTCTTATTATTGAAAGCCGCTAAAACTAACACTAACAAACCACGCACGATATAAGCATCACTATCAACGGCAAACAACAATTTATCATCAACTCGATCTACGTCGAGCCAGACATTACTCTGACATCCTTTCACCAGCCTTTCCGAGGTCCGCAATTTTTCTGCCATTGCAGGCAGCTCTTTGCCCAAATCGATAATGTACTGATAACGCTCTTCCCAATCGTCAAAAAAAGCCAAATCGTCAATAATTTCCGCCGTTGTTACCAATTGCTTAATCACCTATATTTTCTAAAAAAACATTCCCGCTTCCAACTGCGCTTCTTCGCTCATCATCTCTCGAGACCAAGGCGGGTCAAAAACCAACTCCACGTTTACCGCCTCAACACTGGGAACCGTCGCAGTGCGATATTTGACATCACCGACTAGTACCGGCCCCATTCCACAACCAGGAGCTGTTAATGTCATTACGATATCAACACTTTTGGCTGCCTGATCAATAGCAACGGAATAGATTAACCCCAGTGACACCAAACTGATTGGAATTTCCGGATCAAAGATACCATCCAGCGCCTGCCAAACCTGCTCCTCTTGAATGATCCCATCACCACTATCGGAAAAACTAGGGATATCAACATGCTGGCCTATTGCCCCCGCGTCAGTTCCATCGATACGCAGCATATTTCCTTGCCAGGTAACGGTAAAATTGCCACCCAAACTTTGATTAATAGTCACAAATTGGCCATTTGGAATTATTACCGTCTCTCCCGACGGAACCCGTCGCGCCGGACAATCCCGCTGGGTCACTACCATTAACTGTTGCATATTATCGCCCTTAGCTGACGCTAAAGCTTTCGCCACAGCCACACTCAGCTACAACATTGGGGTTATTAAACTTCACCACGCTATTCACGCCTTCTGCCACATAGTCTATTTCCGTACCCCGCAAAATTTTGAGAGCATCTGGCGCAACCGCTAGCCTAACAGGCTCATTGGGGTAGAGAACGATATCATCAGGCAAACTATCGTCCACTAGGTCCAATACATAAGCGTAACCCGTACAACCGCTCTCCCTGGTACTCAAACGCACCATTTTACCCTCCGCGCCCTCAAGGGCTTTGGCAAAATGTTTCAATGCTGCCTCCGTCATCGTTACAGCCTCTAACGTCGGATCAAAAGTGCCAACTGTCATATCATACTCCTCACACTTATTCGTTCGAATCAGACACCTACGTCAGCATCGTTTTAACTTTTTGTAGCGCCTTAAAAAAAACATCCACTTCTTCGAGTGTATTGTATAAAGAAAACGAGGCCCTGGCCGTCCCCGGCAAACCAAGTCGCCCCATCAAAGGCTCGGCACAGTGATATCCGGTGCGTATTGCGACGCCTTGCCGATCTAACAGGAAACCAATATCCGCAGGGTGCCCAGTGTCCATGATGAAACTCAAAACACCGACTTTTCGTTTTGCATTACCGACGATGGTTAGTCCGTCAAAATCACGGGCTTGACGCGTAGCACTCTCAAGCAATGCAGTCTCATGCATTCTCACTAATTGAAAATCCAAGCCAGAAAACCAACGGACCGCGGCGCCCAAGCCAACAGCACCGGCAATATTTGGCGTCCCCGCCTCAAACCTATAAGGCAGTTCATTCCAAACCGCATCAAGGTATGAGACCTCTGAGATCATCTCACCACCGACCTGCCACACAGGCCAGTCAGCTAATACTTGTTTTCTTCCCCACAATACACCAATGCCCGTAGGACCGAAGAGCTTGTGGCCGGAAAACACATAAAAGTCGCAGTCCAGACTTTGAACATCAACCGGCTCATGCGCGATACCCTGAGCACCATCAATCAGCACCCAAGCACCTACAGCGCGGGCACGCCTGCACATATCCTCAACAGGATTAACAGTTCCCAACGCATTTGAAACCTGCGGAAAAGCCACCAATCGCGTACGCTCATTAAGCAGCGCATCATATTCATCCATTACGACATCGCCACTATCGTCGATTGGAACTATTTTTAATGTCGCACCGCTGCGCTTACAGGCCTGCTGCCAAGTGACCAAATTAGCATGATGTTCCATTTCAGTGACCAACACTTCGTCACCAACAGATAATAATGTCGCCAGCCCATTCGCGACAATGTTAATAGATTCCGTCGTCCCATTCGTCCAAATCACTTCTTCCCGAGCGTTGGCATTGATGAATTCAGCAACCGTATCCCTTGCATCCTCGTATCGTCGAGTCGCCTCGTCTGCCAGCTGATGAGCCCCACGGTGGACGTTGGAATTGCAAGTGCTGTAATAATCCACTATCGCATCGATCACACACTGAGGTTTCTGCGTTGTCGCTGCATTATCTAGGTAAACCAAAGGCTTACCATCGACCTGACGCGACAAGATCGGAAACTGGGACCGGATACCACTTATATCGAACTTTTTCATTTCGACCGCAGTGATACTCATTGCGTCGACTCCATTTCCGCAAAGCGACGCCGCAGATACGGGCGCAACCAAGCGGCAAGATCCTGGTTTGGCATTTTATCAACTAACTCGTTAATGAAACCAAAACTCAGCATAATCTGCGCCTGAGCTTTACTCATGCCTCGCGACTGTAAATAGTACAAAGCCTCCTTATCAATTTCCGCAACGGTTGCGCCATGAGCGCAGCGCACATCATCTGCATAGATCTCGAGCTCGGGCTTGGTGTAGATCTCAGCGTTACGAGACAGCAGTAAATTGCGATTATTAAGTTCCGCTAGCGTTTTCTGGGCGTTGCGATGAATATGAATGCGACCATTAAACACCGCCCTGGCACTATCAGCGACAATTCCACGTACGTTTTCTTCGCTTGTTCCATTGGCAGCTATGTGCTCTATGGAGCTATGTAAATCAAAAGTCTCTGAACCATTTAGTAAGTAGAACGCATTAAGCTTTGCCGTCGCGTACTCACCAATATGATTCACATCAATATCTAGCCTTGATAAACTGCTACCAAATCCAACCACAGAACTGTTGAGCGCCGATCGATAATTAAGATTAAAATGGCAGCCACCAATACTAACGGCCTCACCCGTATTCATAGCAATTCGATAGTGCTCAAGCGTGGCCGACTCGCCAACAATATATTCAGAGAACCCGGTGTTAAAACTTTTTTCTTCACCGGCAAAATCTTCGATCACTACCGCCTCCGCATTACTCCCTAGTCGCATTAAAATCCGTGTATGCGACTCACATCCATTGCTTTGACGGCAAATAACTCTAATCGGACGGTCAACCTTGACGCTTTCTGCTACGTCAATCAGCACACCCGTAGTCGCGAGAACATCGTTAACGAGGCCGAAATAGTGCGTTGATGGCTTGGCCCCTGTAAAAACCTCAGCAGCCCACTCGCGCTGCTCAATCGGCGTATCGGCGATGGAATAAATAGATAGGCCACTGGGAAGGTCTGCTATATCGGAACGCAATATGCCATCGACCAACAGCAGATCAATACTGTCGAGATTATCAATATTCTCAGTCGCGTCGAAAGTGCCATTAGACGTCTCAGCAAATGTTGCATCAGCTAACATATTGACCGATGTATACTTCCAAGCCTCTGTCTTTCTCGTTGGCCATCGTGACTGCTGCAATAATTCAAGGGACTGCTGGCGCTTCGGAGAAAGCCAGTCGCTGGTTGCACCTCCTCGATCGACTGCATTAGCTAACCAAGTACTCATGCAGAAGTCTCCGCAGTATTTTCAGTAATGTCTCCGGTCAACCACGCATAACCCTGCGCTTCTAATTCGTGAGCAAGCTCAGCACCACCTGTTTTAATGATTTTCCCCTCTGACAAAACATGAACATAATCAGGCTTAATGTAATCCAGCAACCGCTGATAGTGAGTTATAACAATAAAACTCCGATCGTCCGACCGAAGACTATTGACACCATCAGCGACAACTTGCAGGGCATCTATGTCAAGCCCTGAATCAGACTCATCCAAAATGCACAACTTCGGTTCCAACAACAGCATTTGCATTATCTCATTACGCTTCTTTTCGCCGCCGGAAAAACCTTCATTAACACCGCGTTTTAGAAACGCCAATGGCAACTGTACTTTCGAACAAGCCTCTTTCGCCATCGTTAAAAAATCTCTGGAACTGAGCGCAGCCTCCCCTCGAGCCTCGCGCTGAGCGTCCACCGACGCTTTCATAAACTCCATATTACTGACGCCTGGAATTTCTACCGGGTACTGGAAAGCCAAAAACAAACCTGCTCTTGCCCTCTCCTCGGCGTCTAGATCCAGCAGTTCAACCCCGTCCAATACAGCAGCTCCCTGTTCCACCTTGTAACCTTCGCGGCCAGAGACGACGTAACCTAAAGTGCTTTTTCCGGCACCATTTGGACCCATGATGGCATGGACCTCTCCTGGCTTAATTTCCAGATCGAGCCCATTCAAAATAGTTTTATCTTCGACGCTGGCGTGTAAATTTTTTATCGATAACATACTCATTCTTTACCCGTAATAACTTTTGACGATCCATTCCAGATCTAATACAAGATATGGCTCTATAACTTTCTCAACTGCGTGTTTCGATTCCGCGTGATATCAACAATCACTATCCAACAGAACCCTCTAAACTAATCTCCAACAGTTTACCCGCCTCTACAGCGAACTCCATCGGCAGCTCCTTAAAGACCTCTTTACAAAAACCATTCACAATCATGGACACAGCCTTTTCAGCATTTAATCCTCGCTGCTGACATAAAAACATCTGGTCATCCGACACTTTTGATGTGGTCGCTTCGTGCTCGACTATGGCAGTTGGGTTTTTTGTTTCTACATATGGAAAAGTATGAGCGCCACACTGATCGCCAATTAACAAAGAATCACACTGGGTAAAGTTGCGCGCGCCATCGGCTCGCGGCCCCATCCGAACCAAACCTCGGTAGCTATTATTACTACGCCCTGCCGATATACCTTTGGAAATAATTGTTGACCGCGTATTTTTCCCCATATGAATCATTTTTGTTCCGGTATCTGCCTGCTGCATTCCCCGAGTCAAAGCAACGGAGTAAAATTCTCCAATGCTGTTATCTCCGCGCAGAATACAACTGGGATATTTCCAAGTAACAGCCGACCCCGTCTCAACTTGCGTCCAGGAAACTTTGGCATTGGTATGACAAACGGCCCTCTTAGTGACGAAATTATAAATGCCGCCCTTGCCATTTTCGTCGCCTGGATACCAGTTTTGTACCGTGGAGTATTTTATTTCAGCGTCATCAAGCGCAATCAACTCTACGACAGCTGCGTGCAGTTGATTTTCATCTCGTTGCGGCGCGGTACATCCTTCGAGGTAACTGACGTGACTGCCTTCATCCGCGATGATTAGCGTGCGTTCAAACTGACCAGTATTTTGTTCGTTGATACGAAAGTAGGTCGACAGTTCCATTGGGCATCGAGTGCCTTTCGGAATATAAACAAACGACCCATCGGTAAATACAGCACAGTTGAGCGCGGCAAAATAATTATCACGCTGAGGGACCACGCTTCCCAAATACTTCTTAACCAACTCAGGGTATTCCTTCACGGCCTCGGAAATGGGGCAGAAGATAACTCCCGCCTCCCACAATTTTTCCCGAAAGGTCGTCACTACGGAAACAGAATCAAATACTGCATCAACGGCGACGCCCGCCAGCATTTGCTGCTCAAGCAGGGGGATACCCAGCTTCTCATAGGTAGCCAATAACTCTGGGTCAACTTCATCCAGTGACTTCGGCTTATCCGCCATACTTTTGGGCGCTGAGTAATATGAAATCGCTTGGAAATCTATCTTTTGATAGTCCACGTGCGCCCATTCTGGCTCCTCCATTTGCTGCCAGATTTTAAAGGCTTTAAGTCGCCATTCGAGCATCCACTCTGGCTCACTTTTCATCGCAGAAATTCTACGAATGACATCCTCGTCTAGGCCAGGGGCAAAGGTTTCCGACTCTATATCCGAAACAAACCCGGCTTCATATTCTCGCTCTAGTGCTTGATCAATCTGTTCAGTCATGTCTCTAACTCGTTGTGACTCAATAATTAAATCGATTGAGTTTGATTTAATTCAGTATAAATTTTGCGAATGTGATCGACAGCATTATTCACGTCGTCGTCACTCGTAAATCGTCCAATTGAAATCCGTATAGAACTATGGGCATCTTCATCACTGATCCCCATGGCTGTTAGTACATAGGAAGGGTCAAGACTCGCCGACGTACATGCAGAACCCGATGACACTGCTAACTCCCGAAGAGCAAGCAGTAACGTTTCTCCATCGACACCACTAAAACAAACATTCAAATGGCTTGGGCTGATATTTTGACTACCGCCGTTACGCCGCACCCCTGGCAAGTCCTCGATTCCCGCCCATAAACAATCACGCTTCCCAGCTAACTCGTCAGCTTCAACGTCTTCTAGCTCTTTGATCAGACGCGCCGCCTCTCCCATTCCAGCCAGCTGATGAGTCGCTAATGTACCCGATCTCATACCTCTCTCATGACCGCCACCGTGTATCAAAGGCTTCAACTGCGATTGAATCGACCTTCTTACATAGAGAGCCCCGACACCTTTAGGCCCATAAAATTTGTGTGCGGACACGCTCATTAGGTCAACGGACAGCCGGCTGACATCAATATCAACCCGACCGACAGCTTGAGAGGCATCGACATGTAACAGCACCCCTTTCTCTCGGCATAGTTTACCGATTTCTGCAATCGGATTTATAACACCAGTTTCATTGTTGACCAACATGATACTAACCAGACGAACCTGATCACTTATTGCCAGCCGCACTTTCTCTACATCGATCACGCCATCACGGCCGGGTACAAGCCAATGTACAGTGACGCCTTTTTCCGACAGCCACTTCGCCGGATCAATAATCGCCTTGTGCTCACTCGTCGATGTGACTAAGTCTCCGGTAAACTCTGCCGACTCAAAAATACCCTTGAGCGCTAAGTTGTTAGATTCCGTAGCACCACTCGTCCAAACTATTTCCCGAGGGTCACAAGCTAGCAAAGACGCTACATGGCGTCGAGCCAGCTCAACTTGCTCTTCAGCTTGCCACCCATAAATGTGTGAACGAGAAGCGGGGTTGGCAAAAACACCTCCCATCGTCAGGCAACCCGCCATCTTCTCGGCGACACGGGGATCTACCGGAGTGGTGGAAGCATAATCTAAGTAAATTGGCAGCTTCATTTCTGTCTCGTACTCAACTCTTGGCTTCTATTAGTTTACGGTTGAAATCGGAATTTGGGCCTGCAAGCGTTCCAAATTATCTTGCCGTGCTGAAACGTCCTTAACTTCTCTTTTCTCAACTAAGCTCGCCAGACTTATCCCACTCAAAAACGAATGTATCTGCTCACTCAAATCACACCACAAATGATGAGTCAGGCAAGTTTCTCCGTCTTGGCAATCACCCGCTCCACCGCAACCCGTCGCGTCGATTTTTTCATTGACCGCATCAACAATCTGGGAAACAAATATGCCAGACCCATCCCGACTGAGTAAATAACCACCACCGGGGCCTCGTACACT
>TARA_B110000879_G_scaffold61515_1_pt1 | contig 29125 bp, 33 predicted proteins | sample TARA_B110000879 | Tara Oceans TARA_B110000879 (sample SAMEA4398094) | marine metagenome | biome: Polar Biome; feature: [SRF] surface water layer (ENVO:00010504); material: water (ENVO:00002006), including particulate matter (ENVO:01000060) such as... | depth 5 m
CCGATAACAATCTAAAATCATTACTGAGATCAATGATTTTAGTATGCTTGGAGAATTTGTTTTTTGATAAAAACGTAGTTGAATTTCCATGCCCTAAACACAAAAACAATACATCAACTTGGGGATTGATTTTTGAAGTAAAACTGATTTCGGTTTCGCCAATTAAATCTTGATGCACCTGATGGACTTTATTGCCGGCATTGGAAGTGCTATATACAAAGGTGATATTTGTTTTTGGATGATGTAGCAGCAAACGAATTAACTCACCAGCGGTATATCCAGCACCGCCAATAATGCCTATTTCTATTTTTTTCATTTTGAATACGATTTATTTTATTTAGAATCCAGACCTGTCGGGGTTTTCAAACCTGACAGGTCTGTTTTGAGTCGCTCTTATCTTACGTGTTTACTTGTTGGTATATTTTGTTCTGATTTCCAATGATTTTGATAAATCCTTTGACTTCATCGGCGGTCCAACCCTTATTTTCTTCGCCATAACTTCCAAATTTTGAGTCCATTAAATCATGCTTTGAAACAATTCCGTCTAAAGAAAAATGATAGGGCTTTAGGGTAACAAAGACATCGCCCGTAACCTTTTCCTGTGAGCTTTGAAAAAAGGCTTCTAGATCTCTCATTACGGGATCTAAATATTGACCTTCATGCAAATGCATTCCATAAAAACTTGCCAAATATTCTTTGTGCTGCAACTGCCATTTGGTGAGAGTGTGTTTTTCTAATAAATGGTGTGCTTTTATGGTAATTAAAGCAGCTGCAGCTTCAAAACCAACACGTCCTTTCAATCCTACAATGGTGTCTCCTACATGTATATCTCTTCCGATTGCATACTTGGAAGCAATGTTGTTTAATTTTTCTATGTTGTTTATAGGGGTGTCCATCACGTAATTTAAAGCAATAAATTCTCCGTTTATAAAACTCATTTTTATTTTTTCACTTTCTGTATTTTCTAATTGACATGGATAGGCAGTTTCTGGTAATGGTTTTTCAGATGTCAAGGTTTCTTCGCCGCCAACACTGGTCCCCCATAATCCTTTGTTTACAGAGTATTTTGACTTTTCCCATGAAAGGTCGATGCCATTTTTCTTTAGGTATTCGATTTCTTGATGTCTCGTGAGGTTTCCGTCTCTGATGGGCGTAATAATTTTAATTTCGGGGGCCAATGTTTGAAAAATCATATCAAAACGTACTTGATCATTGCCTGCTCCGGTACTTCCATGCGCAATGTACTTCGCGTCAATACTTTTAGCATATTCAATAATTTCGATGGCTTGAATAATTCTTTCTGCACTTACAGAAAGGGGATAGGTATTGTTTTTTAATACATTTCCATAGATTAAATATTTGACCACCTTATTATAAAATGTTGCCACTGCATCAATGTTCTCATAGGTTGAAACGCCCATTTTATAAGCATTTTTTTTAATGCTAGTAATTTCTTTAGAAGAAAAGCCACCCGTATTTACGCTTACTGCATGCACATCATATCCTGCTTTACTTAAACTTACCGCACAATATGAAGTGTCTAAACCTCCACTGTAGGCAATGACTAATTTACCTTTACTTTTTTTTATCATTTTGAATCTTTTTTAGGAATAAATTTTGCTTTATCTTTTTCAATCGTTTAAAAACGTTCTCTTTTACCGCTTTTGGTTTTTCTGATTTTTTCAATTTAGGGTCATACAGCATCCCAGTACACAAACACATTTTTTGCGCTGTTCGGGTTAGCACATCATAGTTTTTGCATGTTTGACATCCTTTCCAGAAAGATTGATCGTCTGTTAATTCAGAAAAGGTTACGGGCTTGTACCCCAAGTCGGTATTCAATTTCATGACAGCCAATCCTGTGGTAATGCTAAATATTTTTGCATTTGGGAATTTGGTTCTTGAATGCTGAAAAACAATTTGTTTAATTTCTTTTGCTAATCCTAGTTTTCTGTAATCAGGATGCACAATTAAACCAGAATTGGCAACGAATTTCTCATGCCCCCAAGCTTCTATATAGCAGAAGCCTGCAAATTTTTCATTGTCTAAAGCAATGACGGCATTGCCATTTTCCATTTTCCTAATAATGTATGCAGGTTTCCGTTTTGCGATACCAGTGCCTCTTACTTTTGAAGCTTCTTCTATCGTTTTGCAGATGATTTCTGCGTATTTACTATGTGTCTTGTTTGCAATTACAATTTGCATTTTATTGATTTTTTTAAATTGATATTGTTAAATTGTTGTTTTGAAATGTAGAATTGGACACACCTAATTCTGTAGTTTATAATACACCCAAAGGGCGGCGTTTCAAAAAAAGGCGCACAAAATATTTGTTATTTAGAGAAATAACTTGGTTGATATTTTTGAAAAAGAGTTGTAAAAATTGCATGATGAAAAAATAAAAAAATGAATAAACCTAGGACGCTAAATAATAGAATTAGCGGTTTGTTTTGCGACAGCGCAAAATGGGGTTTCTTGATTTTATTTTATTTTTTGAAGTAAACATCTAATCAAATGTATATTATATTGTTGTAGGTTATCGTGTAATTCGTTCTTTTTTATAAAGTTTTATGATTTTACTATTTATAGCTATCTTAAATTATAGTTACTTCATTTTTAATCAAGTAAAAATGATAATTCTTAAAATGTTGTTTTTATGAAGATGTTATGATATGAGTTGTTGGTGACTTTGTATTGATATAATTGCAAAATGACATTTGAACCCATAAAAAATACAGTTGGGCGTTTTTTTGTTTTTGTAGTGCAATTTGGTATGCATCTTTGCGTCACTAATCACAAAAAAAATAAAAGAATATGAAAATTTTAGTTGCACTTTTAATTGGTGTCATGCTATTTGTATCGAGTATGCTTACAGCCCAAAAACAGACCATTACCATAACCATGGAAGGCATTTCTTCAGACAAAGGAACTGTGAAATTTGCGTTGTATGATGAAACCAACTTTCGATTGCAACCTTTACAAAGTGCTACAGGTAAAATTATAGATGGAAAGACCACGATTGTTTTTGAAGATGTAGCTCCAGGGACTTATGCAATTGTTTGTTTTCATGATAAGAACGATAATAATAAAATGGATTTTCAACCCAATGGAATGCCTTTAGAGAATTTTGGTGCTTCTAATAATAGCATGTCTTATGGGCCGCCAGAGTATGAAGATGCTAAGTTTGTAGTAGCTAACAAAAATGTAACTTTAGAGATTCGATTTTAATACCTTTAGCCAATATTAAATTAAAAAATTTCACCACAGATGAAAGAGATCAAAGATATTACGATAAACTCTAACTTAAAAAGAGGAGTTAAAAGCTGTTTGATAGCGACGCTCCTATCAGGCGTTTTCTTTCTAATCGTTTTTAAACAATTTACGATAGAGGGTATTGGGTATACTTTTTTACTTTCTGCGATGTATTCTTTTGCATTGGGTTTAGGGAATAGTTATTTAAATAGTTATTTAAGCTCCAAGTGGAGTTGGATTACTCAAACAAACAAAAGAGTTTGGTTGGGTGTTATTGCAACAATTCTATATACAGTCCCTGTTGTTTTGGGAATTAATTACTTCCAATATGTTGTATTATCGAATCAAGATCCTGAAAATTTTTTTAGAGGAAACATGATTTTTTTACATCTATTTTGGGTTTTATTTGCTTTTGCTATTTCTATATTTTTTCATGCGAGAGGTTTTATGCAGAATTGGAAAACTGCAATGACCAAAGAAACAACCATTCAAGAAATTGTTGCAAAAACAGAAACTGCCAAATTTGAGTCTTTAAAAAATCAATTAGATCCGCATTTTCTATTTAATAGCTTGAATGTTTTAACGAGTTTGATTGGCGAAAACCCTCCAAAAGCAGAAAAGTTTACGACAAAACTATCTAAAATATATCGCTATGTTTTAGAACAGCGAAATAAAGAGTTGATTCCGTTAGAAGAAGAATTGAATTTTGCAAAAGCCTACATGGACTTGCTAGGGATGCGTTTTGAAGATGCAGTAAAGTTTACCATTCCAGCATCAGTAAGCAATAGTGAATTAAAAATTGTGCCCCTTTCTTTGCAGTTGTTACTAGAGAACGCTGTGAAGCACAATGTGGTTTCTGCCTCTAAACCTTTGGAGATTCATATTTTTGAAAAAGAGGGGTATTTGCACATTCAGAATAATAACAACCCAAAAGAGGCAATTGGAAAAAGCACCAAAGTAGGTTTGCGAAATATTGCAGATCGTTATGGTTTACTCACCCACAAAAACGTATTAATAGAAAATAATAGCAAAACATTTACAGTGAGTTTACCACTGTTAGAAAAAACACAATTAATTATGAACACAGAAGATTTTGAAAATAGCAACTATGTAAAAGCGGTAGAAAAAGTACAACGTTTAAAAGAGTTTTATCAAAACCTAACGTCGTATTGTTTAGTGATTCCATTTTTAATATTTATAAACCTAAGATTTTCGCCTGGTTTTCAATGGTTTTGGTTTCCCGCTTTTGGATGGGGAATTGGGTTGGCATTTCACTTTTTAGATGTCAATAATTACAACATTTTTTTAGGGAGCGACTGGGAAGAAAAAAAGATTCAAAAATTAATGAAAGCAAAACAACAAAAAAAATAGTAGTATGGAAAAAAAACATTTAGAAGCGCAAAAGTATAAGAAAGTCAAACAGCGCGTAAAGGAGATGAAAGCCTTTTACAATCATTTAACGGTTTATTGTATAGTGATTCCAATACTTATTTTTATTAACTTAAAATTTGAACCCTATTTTCATTGGTTTTGGTTTTCTTTAATAGGTTGGGGAATTGGACTTTTTTCTCATTGGTTAAAAGTTTTTGGATTTTATAGAATTGGTTTCGGTAAAAATTGGGAAGAAAATAAGATCAAAGAAATAATGACTGCACAAAGCAAAAAAAAAGCTTAAAATGGAGATGAATTTTATAGAAGAACGAGAATATATTGCCGCAAAAAAGAAAGTAAAAGAGATTAAAGGCTTCTACATACACTTCTTGGTTTATGTGTTGGGAAATATTTTTATTAGTGGTGTCATTGTCTTCGGATTGACAAGAGTTGATGAACGTACTTTTTTTGATGCAATTTCTAATTTTGGCGTCTACTCAACTTGGGTCTTTTGGGGAATTGGTGTGCTCTTTCATTGGATAGGAGTTTTTGAAATCGTCTCTTTTGTTGGTAAAGATTGGGAGGATAAGAAGATTAAAGAATTGATGGAAAAAGAGCAAAACCATCGAAATAAAAGATCATAGAATGGAGCAGATAGATAATTTTAATGAAGATAGAAGATATCTTAGAGCAAAAAAGAGAGTAAAAGATTTGAAAGAATTTTACAAACATTTTTTGGTATATTTTTTAGTCAACGCTATTTTCATCGGCAGAAGAATTTATAAAGACATCGATCAAGGAGATACTGTTATAGAAGCCTTTACAGATCAAAGAAATTATCATTTCTTTTTTTGGTGGGGTATAGGACTAATCATACATGCAGCCACAGTGTTTATAGCACCCAATATTTTAAACAAAGACTGGGAAGAAAGAAAAATTAAAGAGCAAATGGATAAAAGTTAAAGAGATGTTCAACAATATCATACATAGCAATACAGGGTTATTTCATACCATTGTCGCTCTTTTAGCGATGGTTTTTGGAACACTTGTAATTTTAAATAATAAAGGTACAAAAACCCATAAAAAAATGGGGTACGTATACGTTCTTTGCATGCTTTTCTTAAACATCAGTTCCTTTTTTATTGTAAATTTTGGAGGATTTAGTCTTTTTCACGGGTTGGCTGTTTTTAGTTTGCTTAACGTTTTAGGAGCTATTATTCCAACACTACTAAGAGTAAAACATTGGATGTACTTTCACTTTTATTTGATGAATTGGTCGGTTGTTGGTTTGTATTGTGCATTCTGGGCAGAATTAGGGACTCGGTTTGTGAAAAATAGGCAACAATTTTGGTGGATTGTTTTCTTAGCCATGTTTATTACTTCAGTTATTGGTGCGATTCTTATTAATAAAAAAGCAAAACAATTAAATTTAAAGTAGGATGAAGGTATTAATTATAGAGGATGAAAAGCCTGCAGCAAGAAGACTGAGTAGAATGTTGGCTACTATAGGTGTCGTTGCAGATGTAATGTTGCATTCTGTAGAGGAATCTATCAATTGGTTTCAAGTAAATAAACACCCAGATCTGATTTTTTTAGACATTCAACTTTCTGATGGATTGTCATTTGAAATTTTTGAAGAGATAGAAGTAAAGTCTGCAATTATTTTTACAACAGCTTATGATGAATATGCTTTAAAAGCATTCAAGTTAAATAGCATTGACTACTTATTAAAACCAATTGATGATGATGAGTTAAAAGTGGCTGTAGCCAAGTTTAAAAATCAGCAAAAGACCTTTTCAGATATAAAGGTTTCAATCGACGACATTCGCAAACTATTGATCAACCCTGTTGATAGAAAGTTTAAAAAGAGATTCAGTATTAAAATTGGTCAGCATATAAAAATCATTCATGTTGATGAGATCGAATGTTTTTACAGTGAAAATAAAGCGACTTATATTCACACTAAGGAAAACAGGAGTTATCTCTTAGATCATTCTTTAGAACATTGGAGTGAACATTTAGATCCAGAATATTTTTTTAGAGTAAACCGAACCTTTATTGTTCATATCAACGCAATAAAAGATATTATTTCTTATACAAACAGTCGCTTAAAATTGATCTTACAAACATATACTACTTCAGAGATTATTGTAAGCAGAGAACGTGTGAAAGCTTTTAAGAATTGGGTAGACTAAAACTTTAAAGTGTTCTTGTTTTACGACAATACTCTGTTCAATTTTTCTATTAATAATGAGACTTTATTTGTTTTTTTGTACCTGTTTTTTATTTTCTAAAATAACAAAAACAAGCAAATCGTGATCATAAGGTTTTGATTGTCAATTTTCAAGAAGAGTTTTCAATATCTTTTTAAAAAAAGAGGGAAAGTAAATAAGAATTTATTTAATTTTACGTTAGCTATATAAATCAACTAAAATCAAAAAATGATCCATAAAAAATTCTCACTATACGTATTTGCAGTCTCTTTATTCTTTGTAGGTTGTAGTAATGGTGATTTTGAAATCAAGAAAGGAAAAGTAGGTCACATAACAACCAAAACAACGATGAATGATTTAGCACAGCTATTTGTAAATGACTCGATCGTTAAAAATTTAAGTGAAGGTGCTACAGGGTATAACTATCTACAAGATGATGATGAATACCTGATTTTTGAAAAAGGAGGAAAGCATTTGCTTACAATTGTTCCAAAAGAGCAATTAGACAGTACGTCTACTATAAAAAGTATTGAGATCTTAGATTCTCGGTATACCACTGAAAATGGACTTTCTTTAAACTCTAGTTTTTCAGAAATAAGATTGAATACCACAATTAATAAGGTAGAAACTTCATTTTCTTCGGCAACATTATTTATTGATGATTTAAATGCAACGGTTGCTATCGACAAAGAACAATTAGGCTTAAAAGAATATAGCGTAGAAAAAGTAACTTTAGACCAAATTCCAGATTTCGCAAAAATGAAATCTTTTGTGGTTTGGTTCAATTAGTATTTTATAGACACCTATAAAAACGCTTTAGCAAATGAAAAAATATACCATTCAAAAATCACCGTTTGTGGTTCCTACTTCTGATGGCAAACTCATCGAAGAACATTTTGGGAATGCAACGGATAAAAACTCAGCGATAAGCATGGCGCATATGATTGCACCTGCTGGTTGGTGTGAACCTTTTCAAACACCTAAATTTGATGAGTATACGTATGTAATTCGGGGTAAAAAACAATTTATTATTGATGATGAAACTATCATTTTAGAAGCGGGTCAATCCATCAAAATTCAAAAAAACACCCGAGTACAATATTCAAACCCGTTTAAAGAAGATTGCGAGTATATGGCAATTTGTTTGCCTGCTTTTTCTATGAGCCTGGTACATAGAGAAGAAATTTAATTCTTTTTTCGAGTTAAGTAAAAAGGTAAATAAATCAATAAAAAATACGGAATTACAATCAATTCTACTATAAAAACGTATTGAGGCCAATCCCCAAAAAGATCTAATAATGTTGCCGCATCTGGCTTCCTGTTCGTGTAAAAGTAATTAGATCCTAAAAAATAATTCAGTATAAACATCAAGAGCATGTAAACTTGCATGCCCAAAAATGATTTACCAACACTCTTAAGCGTGGGTTTCATTTTGTAAACAAATGTTGCATACATCATGAAAATGACCAATCCTGCGTGTACAAACCAATACCTGAAAAAAGGAAAGTTTAAGTAATTGTATTCATCTGGTGTTATTACTGATTGTAAAGTTCCTGCTAAAACTAAGAAAAAGAAAACTTCATAATACACGAATTTTTTTGTGAGTGAGAGTAGCGGTACTGTGAGGCCTAAAAAACTACATAAGTGCAGGGGTAAATCTTCTTGATAATTGAATTCGCCTTTATAGATTTTTAAGAATGTTCCAAAAATTATAGTAATAGCAATCGAAAAAGCAAAGAGGTTTCCGGTTCTTGTTTTCGTTTTCTCATTTTTCTTTTGTGCCCATAAAATGAGCGCTGTTCCAATGCATATAAAGAAAAGTGCAACTCCTAGGTGTTGCAAAGTAAAAGGTGTGAAATTACTGTTCTCTTTTAAAAAAAAATCGATCAAATTAAAGGGGTATAATTTTTTACAAGATATAAAAATTATCCGTTTGCTCTTTCACAAGCCAATAACGTATTTTTTAATAGCATTGCAATGGTCATTGGTCCAACGCCACCAGGAACTGGAGTAATGAAATCGGCCTTTTTTGCAACTTCTTCAAAAGCGACATCTCCTAGTAAACGGTATCCGCTTTTTTTAGAAGAATCTCCAACTCTGGTAATACCAACATCAATTACAGTCACATTCTCTTTGACCATGTCTGCTTTCAAAAATTCAGGAATTCCAATTGCGGCGATAATAATATCAGCTTGCAGTGTAATTTCCTTTAAATTTTTAGTTCTGCTATGACACATTGTTACCGTAGCATTTCCAACTTTTCTCTTTTGTGAGAGTAAAATACTCATAGGACTTCCTACGATATGACTTCTTCCTAAAACAACAACATGTTTTCCAGAAGTTTCAACATGGTATCGTTCTAGTAATTCTAAAATCCCATATGGAGTTGCTGAGATGAATGTAGGTAGGTTTAATGCCATTTTACCAACATTTGTAGGATGAAATCCATCTACATCTTTATTTGGGTCTACCGCCATTAAAATCTTTTGTTCATCAATGTGTTTTGGTAATGGTAATTGAACAATAAAACCATCAATATCTTTGTCAACATTTAAAATAGCAATTTCATTTAGTAGTTCTTCTTCAGAAGCTTCTTCCGTTAAACGGATTAAGGTAGATTCAAAACCAACACGCTCACAGGCTTTTACTTTTGCATTGACATAGGTAATACTTGCTCCGTTATTCCCAACAATGACTGCTGCCAAATGGGGTGTTTTTTTACCATTATCTTTTAGGTTTCTTACCTCTAAAGCAATTTCTTCCTTAATATCTGCTGCTGTTTTTTTTCCGTCGAGTAGAATCATTCTTATCGTGTAATTTATTATGTTTGAAAATAAAAAGTGTTTGAATTTATTTCATTCCTTGCATCATCTGCATCATTTTTTTTCCACCGCCACCTTGCATCATTTTCATCATTTTACTCATTTGTTCAAACTGTTTCATCAATTGATTTACTTCAGTTACACTTGTTCCAGAACCCATTGCAATTCTCTTTTTTCTACTTACGTTTATGGTTGTTGGAATACTTCTTTCTATTGGTGTCATTGAGTGAATAATTGCTTCGATACCTTTAAAAGCATCATCGTCAATATCTACATCTTTCATTGCTTTTCCGGCACCTGGTATCATTCCGACCAAATCCTTCATGCTACCCATTTTTTTGATTTGCTGAATCTGACTTAAAAAGTCATCGAAACCAAATTGGTTTTTTGCAATTTTCTTTTGAATCTTTCTTGCTTCTTCTTCATCATATTGCTCTTGTGCTCTTTCTACTAAAGAAACAACATCCCCCATTCCAAGAATACGATCTGCCATTCTTTCTGGATAGAAAATATCAATAGCATCCATTTTTTCTCCGGTTCCAATAAACTTAATGGGTTTGTTTACTACAGATTTTATGGTTAAAGCAGCTCCACCACGAGTATCTCCGTCTAATTTTGTGAGAATTACCCCATCAAAATTTAAGATATCATTAAATGCTTTTGCGGTGTTTACGGCATCTTGTCCAGTCATGGCATCAACAACAAACAAGGTTTCTTGCGGGTTAATGGCTTTATGAATGTCAGATATTTCTGTCATCATTTCAGCATCAACAGCCAAACGACCTGCGGTATCAATAATCACCACATTTTTACTATTTGCCTTTGCGTGTTTGATGGCATTTTGAGAAATCTCTACTGGATTGTTGTTTCCAACTTCCGCATAAACTTCAACGCCAATTTGTTCTCCAACAATTTGTAATTGATTTATTGCAGCTGGTCTGTATACATCACAACCTACTAACAAAACTTCTTTTGCTTTTTTTGTTTTTAAGTAATTTGCTAATTTTCCAGAAAAAGTGGTTTTACCAGAACCTTGCAAACCAGACATTAAAATTACGGTGGGATTTCCTCCTAAGTTTATGCCTACAGTTTCACCACCCATTAAGTCGATCAATTCGTCCTTAACAAGTTTTACCATTAATTGACCCGGATTTAACTTTGTTAAAACGTCTTGTCCTAAGGCTTTCGTTTGTACGTTTTTGGTGAAATCTTTGGCAATCTTAAAATTGACATCGGCATCTAACAGTGCTCTTCTAACTTCTTTTAAAGTCTCCGCAACGTTTACTTCTGTAATCTTACCATGCCCTTTTAGGGTGTGTAAGGCTTTATCTAATTTATCGCTTAAATTATTAAACATAATTTGTGTTCTTTTTTAGGAAACACAAATATAAGAATTCGTGTTTAGTTGTTCGTAATTACGTGATAATTTTTTAGGAATATTCTTTCCATTATTGTGCTTAAAAATTGAATTTTAAACATACTTAATGTTCCAGATGAAACAGCCAACCCTTTTAATGGTTTTTCTGTTTTATTTGAAAGGGGCTGATAAGTGTTTTTATTCACTTGGCGATTAATTAATGATCTTTTTTAGGGAATAAAAGAGCTGAATACTATTTTTTTGCAGGGACAAACTCCAAGGCCACCCCATTTATACAGTGTCTTTTTCCAGTCGTTTTTGGACCATCATCAAATGAATGTCCTAAATGTCCGCCACAAGTGTTGCATTTCAATTCTGTTCTTGCGTAGCCTATTTTATAATCAACATCCAATTCTACGTTTCCTTCAATAGCCCTGTCAAATGATGGCCATCCAGATTTAGAGTCAAATTTATGCTCAGAGGAATATAGTGTTGTTTTACAAGCAGCACAGGCATAGACCCCTTTTTCTTCGGTCTTATTTAATGCACTTGAAAAAGCGCGTTCTGTTCTCGCTTCACGCAATACATAATACTGCATTTGATTTAGTTCTTTTTTCCATTCTGTATTTGTTTTATTGACAGCATACTTTTTTTTAGATTCTTTTTTTTGGGCTGAAGTTGAACAATTCACTAAAAATAGAAGTGCGATAAAGGGAATCAATTTTTTCATAATACTATTTTATTTTTTTGAGTTTTTAATGATGAAATCTACAATTTTATGTGTTGTCTTTTTATCTCTTAAAATTTTGGTATGTCCCAATCCATTTGTAATAAGCAGCCTACCATTTTCTGAGTTTTGACGAATATTTTGTGCACATCCAACAGCTACATCCCCATCAATTATATCATGGACTACTAAGGTAGGTGTTTTCATCTTCTTTGCAGCTTTGTATACCGCAAAGTTACTAATTTTAACATTCCATTTAGATTCAAAATAAGTTTCTAATTTCTTAGAAATACTTTTCGTCAACCCCAAGCTATTTGTGAAATTAGACAAAATATCTTCTACTTTATCACCTGCTCCAATGGTAACAATTGTATTAAAAATGACTGTTTCTGCGTTTGTGTTTAAAGTTGCCATGCCTCCAAAAGAATGGCCAACAGCAGCATCAAATGGACCGTGTTCTTTATTTATCGCTTTTATTGTGGTCATGTATTCCACCATGTTTGTCGTTTTTCCAGAAGATTCTCCATGCGCAGGGCCATCAAATGAAATGACCATGTATCCTTTTTCTAACAGTCGGTTGGCAATCATAAATAGTTGGGTACTTCTACCAGACCAACCATGAGCTAGCAATACCTTCTTATCGGAATAGCCATAACTTAGTACTTGAATTTCTTTCTTAATTTCAGGAATGAATAACCTACTTTTTTGTGAGCTTTCCTCCATGTTTAACTCTCTTTTTGGCATTTTAAATCGAATTGGAGTTGTAAAGAGTCTTGCTGCAAGTAGGACAACCAACCTGTGCGATACGAATTGTACAAATTTAGCAACAACTAATAAAGACTTAGGAATTTGTAGACTAGGAGGTAGTGTATTCGTAGGAGAATGTAGCTTCATCAATCAAAATATTTAGGCGAAAGATACCATATGTACTTTTAAGAAAGAAATAATTAGTTCACAATAATAGGAAACAAGTTACTCTATAATTACATAATTGAGCAACGTGTAGCACAATGATATAAGTATACATACGTTAACTGATTGGAAGGATTACTTTGCCTATATTGTCTTCGGTTCAACTACACTTGAATTGTATTTTAATTTTAAAGCAAGAAGATGTTAAAAATAGGGGATAAAAAATTAATTAACGGTTGGGCTTTTTATGATTGGGCAAACTCTGTGTACTCTTTAGTTATAAGTACCGCAGTTTTCCCACTATATTACTCAGGAATTACAAGCGGTAAAGTGATTTCTTTTATGGGCATCGATTGGGAACACCCAGATACCCTATATAGTTATACATTATCTTTTTCCTTTCTAGTGGTTGCTTTTATGTCGCCAATATTGTCTGCAATTGCAGATTACACAGGTAATAAAAAGAAGTTTTTAAAGATTTTTTGTACCATTGGAGCCATATCTGTAATGAGTTTATATTTCTTTGAAGGAATAGATACTGTTTGGATCGGGATTGTTTTTACTTTTTTTGCAAGTATTGGCTTTTGGTCTAGTGTCGTGTTTTACAATTCCTATTTACCTGAAGTAGCACACCCAGAAGATCAAGATCGAGTTAGTGCAAAAGGTTTTATTTTCGGCTATATTGGTTCAATCATTCTACTTATTATAAACTTAATTATGATACTTTTTCATGATATGTTAGGAATATCTGAAGCCTTTGCTTCTCGCATCTCTTTTGTGATGGTGGGACTTTGGTGGATAGGCTTTGCTCAAGTAACATTTAAAGTTTTACCAAACAATACCTTCAATAAAAAACCAGAAAAAGATTATATATGGAAAGGGTTTAAAGAACTTAAAATTGTTTGGAATGAAATCAAAGAATTGCCCACTTTAAAAGGTTTTTTAACGGCCTTTTTCTTGTTGAGTATTGGAGTACAAACGATTATATTATTAGCAGCAATCTTTGGATCAACAGAGTTAGAATTAAGTTCAACAAGTCTAATCATTACCATTTTATTAATACAATTTGTTGCCATTTTTGGAGCCATGATTTTTTCAAGAATATCTAAAAAACAGGGTAACTTTAAAGCTTTAAAAATCACCGTATTTATATGGATATTAGTTTGTTTTTGCGCATTCATGTTGCATAAAGACATGCCAAATGTAGGGACTTATTTTTATGCTTTGGGAGGCTTATTAGGACTTGTTTTAGGAGCAATTCAGTCTTTGACAAGGTCTACCTATTCAAAACTATTACCAGACACAGAAGACCATGCTACTTACTTTAGTTTTTATGACGTTACAGAAAAACTGGCCATAGTGTTAGGAACTTTTGTCTATGGGTTTTTATACTCATTAACAGGCTCTATGCAATGGAGTGTCTTATGTTTAGCGTTGTTTTTTGTAGCTTCTTTTATCGTTTTAAGCCGATTAAAAACAACCAAACATGTGTATTAATAAAAGATTCTTCGAATACATATAAACACAAAGATTAAAACAGAATACCCAATAAAGAAAGGAATGATGTACGTTTTTAATCCCAAGACCAAAAATAGGCTTATAAGTAATAATTGAAAGCCCAAACCGAAGGTTGAAATTAAAGTCATTAACCAATTTGGAAAAGGTTTTCCTTTGGATGCATTTCTGTCCAATGCATAAATAATTTTATCAAAAATGCCATAAAATAATTTATACAAAAAGAAAAGTGTGTTTACGTTCTTTTGCTTTTCCCCTGGCAGCGCAACAGGGGTTTTGTCTTCGAAAACACGACTAGTGGTATCCCCGTCAAATCGGTTTCTTAATATCACATAGTAGTAATTGTATAAAGTTCCTTGTAGCTGAACTCCGAAAAAAGCGACGAAGGCTAGTAAGAAACTCACATTTGTTAGGTGCCAAAGTGTGATAAAAATAATAAAATTTAGAAGGATATCAGAAACTGAATCTAAAAAACGTCCAGTATAAGAAGGCGTTTTTTTAACCCTGGCCAATTCGCCATCTGCAGCATCTAAAATAGATTTAAAGATTAAGAAAAAAGCAGCAGCCCAATAATATTCTTTTGTGATGCAAAAAACACCAATCAGTCCCGAAATTACGAATGCAATCGTAACATCTACGGGTGTAAACTTTGTGTTTTTTAGAGAATTCGCAATCCTTCTTGCAATGGGTCTTCCGTAATCTGATAAATCTAAAAATTGATGATTTTTGGGTAATTTAGACATTAAAATGCTTTAGAATTGAGCATTTTTAAGAGTTTCGAATAAGCTTAAAACAGCACATGTTTTTATAAGTGTAAAAGTAAACTTTTTGTAACTAAGTTGTAAAAAAAAAGACACATATATTATATGTGTCTTTCTTAATATTTATTTATTATTTATTGAACGGTAACTGGAAATACCGCTTGTACATCTGTTTCTCCACCAGCATTAGTAATATCTCCACTGTTAACTCCACTTGCTGTTTTTACAGGTTCGTGTCTTAAAGTTATGGTTAAATTCCCAGAAGCTGCAGTTGTAGTTGCTAAGATGAATCGAACCCCAATTGGGTTTCCATTTCCATCCATATCATTATAAGTTACAGTTGCAACATTATTTGTTGGAGTAAAAAAGAATTGATGCTCTTCATCTTCCTCTAATACTTCTATTGTAATATCTTCAGCCGGACTTTCCGTTTCGTTTTCAATTTTTAAAACACCTGTATAATCAGTGTTTGCAGTTAAATTTGCAGAAACTGTAATTACAGGAGCATTTGGGCCATCGCCATCTAAATCTACACTTTTTAAGATAATTTCTGTTCCTCCACCACTAGGTGTTAAAGTTGCCGTTAACGTTGTAATTAATTCTTCTTCATTTACAACCTCTGGATCATCATCTGAACATGCTGTAAATACTGTTGCTACGAATAATACTAACGCTAAATTTTTAATTGTTTTCGTGTATTTATTTTTTAATGTAATCATGTTATTATTGTTTTTTTTTAATATTTAAATTTTAATTGTAATGTATAATTTCTTCCTAAATCATCAGCAAAAAACCTTAATCTGTTTAGATTTTCTCTGTAATTAATATTTAAAATATTTGTGACTGTTAAGCCAACTGTTAAATTTTTTTTTTCTGATAGTTTAAACGTTGCATCAGAATTAAAGTTTAGTAAATGGTAACTATTTGGTGTAGTACTTATATCAACTAAAATATTTGTATCAGTAGTAGGTATATAGGTTTCGAAGTTGTTATCTGGAAATAAATTTTGCCTAAAAACAAACTCGCTTTCTAAAATTGCGGAAAAAAAATTCCATTTTTCATGATAATAACCAATACTATTTATAGTTTTAGCAGACGGTATATCAATCAAATTCTGATCATTTTCAACATCTTTTCCACGGATAAATGAACTTGTATTTTTTAATATAAATTGATTTCCAATCTGTTGTTTTAAACTGAAATCTGCACCAAATAGATTTGCATTCGTTTTTTTATGTGCCCAAACAGGAAAAGCACCACGAATGGTTTGCTCTGTTCCAGTTGGTTCTAGATACATAAAATCACGAATATGATTAAAAAATACTTCAACCAAAATAGAAGTGTTCTCACTTTTAAAACGATAATTAGCCGCAACTCTATTAGACGTTTCTTGTTGCAATCTTAAATCTCCTAACTCAATTCTTGCCGCAGAATGATGCAAACCATCACTAAATAATTCTGATGGATTTGGCGCTCGATTTGATAATCCATAATTGAATAAAACCGAATTTTCGTCATTTAATTGATAATAAATTCCCGCAGAAGCAGAAAAGTTATGAAATTGAAATTTAGGATTTACCAACCATTGTGTATTAAAGTCTTCAATGATTAAATCGTAAAAATCTACATCATAATTACGTTCATTCCACCTGCTTTTTGAGTAAAACTTTTTGGCATTTATGGCATTGAAATCGTATCTAAAACCTAGGTCTAAGGTTGTTTCGTCATTTAAAATAAAGTTCCCAATTGTGAAAAAGCCAAAATCATATTTGTCATAATCTGGAATTAACCTTTTAATACCTGTATTTGGATTTGCAAAATTATTTTGATAAGCGCCCATAAACCCAACCTTATACTTCTGATCAGTTTTTGCATCAAATTCAAAGCTAGATCTAATTGCATGTGAAGATAAATTTAAATCTAACGAAGCTTTATTTCTATCATTGCCAACTCTTATATCATATTCAAAACGATGATTGTTTTGAAAATCATATTGAACTTTTAATTTCCCTAACTTTTTTAATCGTTTGTAATAATCCACTTTCACCAATTGATGTGTAACATCTTGCTTTGGCGAATTAATATCATAAGAAAAATTGTTTGTAATTAATGGTTCTGGAGAATTAATTGCATTTACCAAATCTTCAATATTTCCTAAATGCGAAGCTCTTAAAATTCCTATTTCGTTGTTTATAAATGTATAATATACATTAAAACCACTTTCAAATTTCTTTAAACCTGTTTGTAAAGAAAATGCCTTAGAATTTAGTCCTGTATTACTTAAAACATAATCAGGACTTTTAAAATCGCCAATTTTTTTGAGCGTTGTTTTTGCATTTACATACCTACCTTTTTTTGTGGATTTTGACAATGATGAATGAAAACTAAATCCACGTCCATTACTTTGTCCACTTAAAATACTTTTACCATACAAAGAATCTTTTAAGATTATATTACTTGGTTCAGTAATAATTACACCACCAATAGCATCGCCACCAAACTCCAAAGAATTAGCTCCTTTAATTACCGTAATTTTTTCTGCGGTATTAATATCTAAATTAGGTGCATGTTCAATTCCCCATTCTTGATCTTGCAAACGCACGCCATTTGCCATTACAATAATTCTACTACTATGCAACCCATTTATAACTGGTTTTACAATTGCATTTCCTGTATTTATTGATGAAATACCTGCAATATCTTTTAATACATCACCTAAATTCTGATTGCTAAACGCATCAATAACTTCACCTTTTAAGACAGTAAATTGTACTGTTTTTGATTTTACATTCGCTGCAGAAACAATACTAACTTCTTTTAAAGATTCTATATGATGTTCTAAAAATAATTCTGTAAAAGTATCTTTTTCTAAATTGATTTTAACATTTTTAGTTTCACAAGAAATATGAGAAATTGTCAAATTTATTTCTCCATTACAAAGCTTTTCTATTTTAAATTTTCCTTCAAAATTAGAAGTTGCATATTTATGTAGGCTTTCTATGTAGACCGTTGCACCATAAATGGGGCTACCGTCATGATAATCTATAACAATGCCTTTTAAAATATTGTTGCATTCTTGTGCAAAATTTGTAAAACTTAAGAAACAAAAGAGTACACAAAAAAAGATTTTTTTAATCATTTTTAAGTATTAGAATTAGTAGTAACTTTATTAAAAATTAAACTAAGACTGGTGGTCCACGAAGAGAATAAGGTAATTGTTGATGTGGAAGTGAGAAATTATAAGTTTCTGTAATTGAAAAAAGACCATCAATTACTATAATAGTTTTAGTTTGTTCGAACAAAAACCCGTCCGATTTTTTGATTACATCTAATTCACAATTAAGGGATTTTTTATGAATATGTTGATCTGTTTTGGAGGTACAAACTGTATGAGAATGATTCTCAAACAAATGTATTGTTTGTATAACTGCTGGAGACAGAAATACAAGCAGTAAGAAAAATACGATATGTTTTTTAAAAGTTTTAATAATTTTATTTTTTTCTAATCCTCATGTTCAACATTTCAACACCCAAAGAAAAAGCAATGGCAAAGTACAAATATCCTTTTGGAATAATACCAACTGTTTGTCCGAATATATTGGCATGAGAAAGGTGTGCGCCTTCTGCAATTAACATAAATGCAATTAAAATTAAAAATGCCAGACCTAACATTTGAATCGTAGGGTGTTTACTTACAAATTCGCCCACAGGGTTTGCAAATAAAAGCATAATGCCCATAGATAAAATCACAGCAACTACCATGATGCTCATGGCTCCATTTATTCCATTCGTCATTCCAACAGCAGTTAAAATAGAATCAAATGAAAAAACAATATTGATCAATGTAATCTGGAGAATCGCTCGTTTTAACGTGTATCCTTTTTTAGGAGTATTTTTTTCTATGTCTTCCTCACTTCCTTCTACTTTATGATGGATTTCTTGTGTGCTTTTGTACAATAGAAAAATACCTCCTGTAAATAAAATTAAACTTTGACCGGTAACACCTGCCTGAATCCATGGTAAATCTATGGTCCAAAACGGTGCTTTCATTGCAATAATATATGAAATACCAAACAGTAATATAATTCGTAAAAACATCGCCAATACAAGACCTATATTTGTGGCTCTTTTCCTTTTTTCTTTTGGGAGTTTGTTTGCAGCAATCGATATAAAAATAATATTATCGATCCCTAAAACAATTTCCAAAAAGGTTAAAGTTAGTAGCGCAATCCAAGTATCTGCCTGTAAAAATAATTCCATATTATTTCAATTTTAATATCGTTCCTTTTTTAGAGAATTTTGAAAATCCAATTTTTACAGTAAAATCATAGCCGTCTTTATTAATCGTATTAATTTGTACAAACATCGGGTCCTTTTGTAAGTCCGTTTTTGGGTTTATGTAGCGTAAGGAATAGAAAAAATTATTTTTCCACTTTATGGACAAAGTATCAATTTGATTTCCATATTTGCTAATTTGGATACTGTCTTTTCGAATAATGGTTTCTTTTACAAAGCCTTTTCCTGAAGGAATTTCAAAAACACCTGTTTTAAATTGATCTGAATTGTCTTTTATTGCAGTTTCACAAGATGAAAGTACGATCAAAGACACTAAAAAACTAAATAAATATTTCATTAAATTCCAGTATAATTTGCAGGCGTAATTGCCTTTAATTCTTTTTTAATTATTGTTGAAACTTCCAGCGTATCAATGAAACTAGCAATTGATTGCTGATTAATTTTTTCATTGGTTCTTGTCAATCCTTTTAATGCTTCATATGGATTTGGATAGGCTTCTCTTCTTAATATTGTTTGAATCGCTTCTGCAACAACCGCCCAGTTATTTTCAAGATCTTGTGCAAATTTTTCTTTGTTTAATAGTAATTTATTCAATCCTTTTAATGTAGAGGTAAACGCAATAATTGTATGTCCAAACGGAACACCAACATTCCGTAAAACGGTACTGTCTGTTAAATCTCTTTGCAAACGAGAAACGGGTAATTTTGCAGAAAGATGTTCGAAAATTGCATTTGCCAATCCTAAATTCCCTTCAGAGTTTTCAAAGTCAATTGGGTTTACTTTATGTGGCATTGCAGATGAACCTACCTCACCTGCTTTAATTTTTTGTTTGAAATAATCCATGGAAACATAGGTCCAGAAATCTCTATTCAAATCGATAATGATGGTGTTGATACGTTTTAAAGTATCAAACATCGCAGCCATGTGATCGTAATGTTCTATTTGTGTCGTTGGAAAAGAGTGCTGCATGCCTAGTGTGTTTTGTACAAAAGAACTTCCAAAAGCTTTCCAATCAATGTTTTTGTACGCTACTTTATGGGCATTGAAATTTCCAGTAGCACCCCCAAATTTAGCAGCTGTAGGAATGACTGTTAATAGATTAAATTGTTCTTTTAAACGCACTACAAAAACATCAATTTCCTTCCCCAGTCTTGTCGGAGATGCGGGCTGACCATGAGTTCTTGCCAACATAGAAATGTCTTTCCACTCAATGACTAATTCCTGTAACCTTTCTAAAACCTCCAAATAATGAGGCACATATACTTCGCTCATCGCTTCTTTAATTGAAAGTGGAATTGCAGTATTGTTTATGTCTTGAGAAGTCAATCCAAGATGAATTAACTCTTTGTATTCTTGTAAGTTAAGAGCGTCAAATTTTTCTTTGATAAAATATTCAACCGCTTTTACATCATGATTTGTTACTTTTTCAATGTCTTTTATCTTTTGAGCATCGGCTGTAGAAAAATCAATATAAATTTCACGTAATTTGCCGAAAAGAGAACTGTTAAAACTGACTAATTGTGGTAAAGGGATTTCGCAGAGTGCAATAAAATACTCTATTTCTACGCGAACTCTGTATTTTATCAATGCTTCTTCAGAGAAGTAATTTGCTAATTTTGCTATTTTATTTCTGTAACGCCCATCAATAGGGGAGATGGCATTTAGTTGTGTAAGGCTCATTTTATAATTCTGTTGTGAATTACAAAAATAAGGATTTCATCACATTTACAAACCTGATTTTTGATGTTTTTCTATCAAATGTAGCACATAGGATCCTCGTGCTTTACAGCCCTTACTTTCGTGTATTGTTTTAGTACTTATTGGGTGTGAAAGTTCGGGGTGAATCCAGTCCTTTTTCAATCCAAACAAATACAAGGTATTCATTGTATAAGCTCTTACAGCAATTTTTCGAGGTGTTATTAGCCAATCAAAACCCGTTTCAATAATGGTGTTAATTTGTGTATCCGTCATCCTTTTTTGGAAGTCATTTTCTTGTTTTGAAAAATAAGCTTTTGCTAAATGTTCGCAAATCTTTGCACAAGGTCTAATCGCACTATCAAATTTTAAGGTTGATATTTTATGAGAAAATTCTTCTAAATGGGGAAGCATCCACTCTAGATGATGGTGTGTGCAAATCCATTCTAAAATCCAAGCAGCTATTATAGACACTCTACTCTTAACATCAAATGTTTAAATAAATTTGGATCGTTTACTACAAAGTTAGCCACCCTTTGTCGGTTTACCCTTTTTGGATCTTCCATGTTGTTAAGTTCTGTAATTAAAGAAAGGAATTCCATTTTTGACATTATTATAGTATGTTTTTAACTATTTTAGAAAGATAAATATAAAAAGACTGTTTTTGATTGTTGCCTTTTTCTTTGTTTTTTTACAAGTAAAGATTCGAATGCTCAAAAAACCAATCAGTATCATAAAATAAAAAATGATCAGAGGGTCGTAAAAAATACTTCTCAAATAATAAAAATGTTATTAAAGCGACTATAGATTAAGTAAACGTTCGTTTAAATGAGATTCCATATAGAGGCGAAAGTGGTTTTAGAATTATAAAATAAACGTTTTAGGGAAATTTTAAAAGTATTCGCTCTTTTAAATTTAATTTTTTACTCGATTTTTTTGTTCAGTAAGCATTAAAATTTCAACCTTATAAAGCAGATACTTCTTTGTATCTTTGCATCCTTAAAATGATAAAATGAAACGAGTTGTTGTTGTTGGTCTTTCTGGCGGAGTAGATAGTAGTGTTACCGCCTATTTGTTAAAAGAACAAGGGTATGAGGTAATCGGTCTTTTTATGAAAAATTGGCACGATGATTCCGTTACTATTTCTAATGAATGTCCTTGGTTAGAGGATAGTAACGATGCAATGCTTGTTGCAGAAAAGTTAGGGATTCCTTTTCAGGTTGTTGACTTAAGCGAACAATATAAAGATCGAATAGTCGATTATATGTTCGCAGAATATGAGAAAGGAAGAACACCAAATCCAGATATTCTTTGCAATCGAGAAATAAAGTTTGATGTTTTTATGGACATTGCTTTAAAATTGGGAGCAGACTATGTTGCTACAGGTCATTATTGTAGAAAAGATTCAGAAATTATCGATGGAAAATCGGTTTATAAATTATTGGCAGGAAGAGATATTAATAAAGATCAATCATATTTTCTATGTCAATTATCACAGCAGCAATTAACAAAAGCTTTATTTCCAATTGGCGAATTAACGAAGCCAGAAGTAAGAAAGATTGCTAAAGAAGCAGATTTAATTACCGCAGAAAAGAAAGATTCACAAGGTTTATGTTTTATAGGAAAAGTACGCTTGCCAGAATTTTTGCAACAAAAACTACAACCAAAAGAAGGAGTTATAGTAACAATTCCACCATCGTTTACTGCCTATACAACCCCCACACCAATATTTGAAGATAAAGAAGCTGAATTGAAATATTTAGCTACAAAATTTGCTTATCAAATTACAGATGGTAAAATAGTAGGAAAACACCAAGGCGCACATTACTTTACAAAAGGGCAACGGAAAGGATTGAATGTTGGAGGGACAAAAGAAGCACTCTATGTTATAGAAACAGACGTTAAAGAGAACATTATTTATACTGGAGAAGGGAAAAATCATACAGGACTCTATCGAAAGGTATTGTTTGTTTCCAATGAAGAAATTCATTGGGTTCGCGAAGACTTAACTTTACAGCCTGGAGAAACGATGGAAGTATTGGCAAGAATACGATATCGACAAGTTTTAGAGAAGGCCACTTTGCACAAAGTAACTTCGGGATTGTATGTTTCTTTTGATAACAAACAATCTGCCATACAAGAAGGACAATTTGTGGCTTGGTATCAAAACGAAGCGCTTTTAGGTTCAGGTGTTATTTCGTAACTTTATTTTATGAAAAATAAAATCACACAACTTTTTAAGATTCAATATCCAATAATTCAAGGAGGAATGATTTGGGTTTCTGGTTGGAAGTTAGCTTCTGCCGTTTCAAATGCAGGAGGTTTGGGCCTAATTGGCGCAGGGTCTATGTATCCAGAAGTATTGCGAGAACACATTCAGAAGTGTAAAAAGGCAACAAACAAACCCTTTGGTGTTAATGTACCGATGCTATATCCAGAGATTGATAAAATTATGGATATTATTTTAGAAGAAGGTGTTGAAATTGTATTCACATCTGCAGGGAATCCTAAAACATGGACTTCTTGGTTAAAAGAAAAAGGGATTACGGTAGTACATGTAGTGAGTTCTGTGAAATTTGCTTTAAAAGCGGAAGCAGCTGGTGTTGATGCTATTGTTTGCGAAGGTTTTGAAGCAGGAGGACATAATGGAAGGGAAGAAACAACCACGTTTACTTTAATTCCTATGGTGGAAAAAGAACTCAATATTCCGATCATTGCCGCAGGAGGTATTGCGACTGGTAAAGGCATGTTGGCAGCGATGATTTTAGGAGCCAATGGCGTACAAATTGGCAGCAGGTTCGCCGCAACATTAGAATCTTCAGCACATCAAAATTTTAAACAATCAATTTTAAAAGTTAAAGACGGAGATACAAAATTGACTCTTAAAGAGTTGGCGCCAGTAAGATTGATTAAAAATGAATTCTACCATCAAATAGAAGCACTGTATCAACAACAACCAACAATTGACGAAATCAAAACGCTATTAGGAAGAGCCCGTGCTAAAAAAGGAATTTTTGAAGGAGATTTGGTGAATGGTGAGTTGGAAATTGGTCAGATAGCAGGGATTATTGATGAAATAAAATCCGTAAAAATTGTTTTTGAAGAACTTATTCACGAATTTAATGCTTCTAAAGCATTCGTTCATAGGTTTTTGAAATAATATCAACTATTTTTTTGTTTATTAATTTAATGATATTATATTTGCAACTTAATATAACGCTGTTAGTAATTAAATTATCAGCACAATAATTTTTTATAATGAATAAAGGTACCGTAAAATTTTTCAATGAATCTAAAGGATTTGGGTTTATTACAGAAGAAGGATCAAACAAAGAACATTTTGTACATGTTTCAGGTTTAATTGATGAAGTTCGTGAGAATGACGAAGTTGAATTTGACTTACAAGATGGAAGAAAAGGATTAAACGCAGTAAATGTAAAAGTAATTTAATATATACTTAGTTAATTTTTAATGAAAAAGCCTGCAATTTGCAGGCTTTTTTATGCGCTTTAATTAATAGGAATTTTAATCTTATACATTTTGTGAGATTTATTATTGAGTTTGTTTTCCCTTAGCCATGCATTATGAAGTTTCAACTCTTTGTAGTTGATACCAAACTGTTTTGCAAACAATGCAATATTTGTAATTGTAGAATCCACCTTAACCGTTCTTGTTTTTGCCATCCTATAAAGGTCTTTTTCTTCAAATTTAAATCCATACTTTCTAGGGTTTGACATGACTTCTTTTAAAGCAATGATTCTAAGGACATACCGTTCTGTTTCATTTGGTAAAAATGCATCATAATACGAAGTAACTCCTTGAGCCTCTAATCGTCTAGAAACTCCATAATTTCCTGCATTATAGGCAGCAGCTGCTAGGGTCCAAGACCCAAATCTTTCCTTTGCTTTTATCATATATGCTGCAGCTACTTTTGTTGATTTCTCAATATGATACCGTTCATCTACATTTTGATTTATTTCTAAACCATATTCTTTACCCGTACTTTTCATAAAATGCCACATTCCAGCAGCTCCGGCTGAAGAAGTCTCGTCGATTAAAGCACTTTCTGCAACTGCTAAGTATTTAAAATCATCTGGAAGACCGTATTTCTTTAATAAAGGTTCTAGTATTGGGAAGTATTTGTTTGCTCTTTTTAACAATAGCAGGCCATTTGATTGCCAGTAAGTATTTACCAACAACTCCCTGTCCATTCTTTCTCTAATGTGCTGCCGGTCTATAGGAACTAATTCTCCTGCAAGATTTAAATCTTCAGGAAGTTGTAAAGCTTGAATTTCATATTTGTCGCTCGTGCTTTTTGTTGTTTCATTTTTTGTTTTGTCAATTCCTCTTACAAATAAAGAGGTAATTGCAATGATTCCTATGTAGGTAAAGAAGCGCACTATTTTTGACATAATTATAATTCGTTATATGTTCATAAAAATACACTATTTTGAGTTCTTAAAAAGTTAAACTTTCATGAATGTGCCTCGTGATTATTTCAGCTTTCTTAAAAATCATTAGATGAGTTCCATCTTCAATGGAAATACAATTTGAAATGTTCTTTAATGGAAAAATTTTATCCTTTGTGCCATGAATATGAATTAATGCTGGATTCATATCTTCTGTTCTTTTCCAGTTTGAAAAATTTTGTAAGTACCACTTTAAGTAGTTATATTTATTAATAAACCCTAACTCTTTAAAAGTTGATGTATGTTTTTTTATGAATTTTGATAAAAAGTATTTTTCAATATCTTTAAACTTTCCTGGAATTATTTTGTAAACTTTTTTAAATTCAAGCATATTAAATTTTGAAGGAAGTTCATTTGTGTTTTTAACACTCGAGATGATGATTACTTTCTTCAAATCAATAAAACGACTCATTTCTTGCGCCAGAACTCCGCCAAATGAAACGCCAATCAATACAGGGTTTTTGTGTTGAATATCTTCACACATTCTCATGGCGTAATTACTAATACTTTCTTCTAAAGCTAGTGGTTTTTTCCAGCTTAAATAATGTAGTTCATAAAGTTCGGGGCATAAAGCTATATGCTTAAATATTGTCGAATCTCCTGAGATACAGGGTAAAAAATAGATAATGATTTTACTCATTAATTCATACTTATTAGACAAAAGTCTTCATGACTTTTGCGTAAATAAAAACATAATTTATGGTAAAACCTAAGCACAATCAATAAGTGGTCACATACGAGTATAACTGGTCGTATTTAGGTATAACTGAGTTTTGTTATAAGACAATTTTTAGTTAAAAAAAGACGATTCACTTTATTTAAAAACAATCAATTTCGTTTTATGGAAAGTTGTGTTTTTAAGATTTCTAAAAACTTAAACTTTCATGAATGTGTCTCGTAATCGTTTTTGCCTTTCTTAAAATCATTACGTGAGTTCCGCACTCAATAACAACACAATTCGAAATATTTTTTAAGGGAAACACTTTATCCTCCGTTCCATGAATATGTACTAAGTTTTGGGGAGTTTTTATCACTCCGTGCCAATTGATGACATTGTAAATAGACCAATGCAAATAAGAACTATTTCTAACAGATAAATATTTTTTATAAAGATCAGCTCGTTTTTTAAGTGATTTTCCTAAGAAATATTTTGTGTAATCTTCAAAATTAGCAACTATTTTTGAAGGAAACAACTTGTACACCTTTGTAAAGCTGGCGAGTTTAAATCTTTTTGGTAGTTCGTTCTTGTTTTTAACACTCGAAATAATGATTACTTTTTTTGTAGCTATAAACTGACTCATTTCTTGTGCCATAATACCACCAAAGGAAACCCCAATCAAAACAGGGTTTTTATGATGAATATCTTCACACATTCTCATGGCATAATTAGCAATAGTTTCTTCTTGATGTAAAGGCATCTTCCATTGAAGATAATGCAAGTCATATAACGAGTCTGGCAAGGTTAAGTTTTCAAATATTTCTGGACCTGCGGCCAATCCTGGATTAAAATAGATAGCTGTTTTAGACATGTGTCAAATTAATAATAAATTTATGAAAATAGCACTATTGCTGATCTGTAAAATCAAATCGAACCAATCCATCTTCGTCAATTTTTGTAAGTGTTACTTCGTGTAAAGTATTTACTAGTTCAGGATTCCAAGGCGATTTTACCTTTACATAGTTTTCCGTAAAACCATTGATGTATCCTTCTTTGTTTTCGCTTTCAAACAAGACTGTTAGTGTATTTCCTAATTGAGATTCATAGAAAGCTCTTCTCATTTTTGCAGACAATCCTCGTAACATTTTGCTGCGTTTTGCACGTGTTTTTTTAGGAACAACCCCCTCAAAATCTACAGCTGCTGTATTGGGCCTTTCCGAATAAGAAAAAACATGTAAATACGAAATATCTAATTCGTTTAAAAAATTATAAGTTTCTAAGAAAATTTCATCCGTTTCTCCAGGAAATCCAACAATTACATCAACTCCAATACAAGCATTTGGCATGGTTTCTTTAATTTTAGAAACCCGGTTTGTATAGAGGTTTGTCAAATATCGACGTTTCATCTTTTTTAATAATTTGTCACTACCAGATTGCAAAGGAATATGAAAGTGAGGAACAAATGTATTTGATTTTGAAACAAATTCAATCGTTTCATCTTTTAATAGGTTTGGTTCTATAGAAGAAATTCTAAGTCGGTGTATTCCATCAATTTTATCTAATTCCTTGACCAGTTCTAAAAAAGTATGTTCGTGTTTTTTGTTGCCAAATTCACCCTTCCCATAATCCCCAATATTAACTCCTGTAAGTACAATTTCTTTAATCCCTCTTTTAGATATTTCCCGTGCATTTTCCAATACATTTTCTAAGGTATCGGACCTAGAAATTCCACGTGCTAGAGGAATTGTACAATAGGTGCATTTATAATCACAGCCATCTTGTACTTTTAAGAAAGCACGCGTTCTGTCACCAATAGAGTAAGAACCTACATAGAAATCAGCATCTCCAATTTCACAAGAGTGTATTTCACCAACATTATTTTTTGTTAAATCGTTGATGTAGCTGGTCACATTAAATTTTTCGGTAGCTCCTAAAACCAAGTCAACGCCATCTACGGCAGCCAATTCTTCAGGTTTTAGTTGGGCATAGCAACCCACGGCAATTAAAAATGCATCTTCATTTTTCTTTAAAGCATTTTTTACAATGGATTTAAAACGTTTGTCTGCATTGTCGGTTACCGAACAGGTGTTAATCACATATATATCAGCGATTTCATCAAATTCAACGCGTTCAAAACCTTCACTCACAAAATTTCTTGCGATTGTAGAAGTTTCAGAGAAGTTTAATTTACATCCTAAAGTATAAAATGCTACTTTTTTATCTGCATTCATTAGTGTACATTTATGCGTTGCAAATTTACACTTTTATTGATGATTTTTGAAACCGAACGACTACAAGTACGCAAATTAATTTCGGAGGATTTACTTTCCTTTCATAAAATGCAAAGCAACCCAAATGTAATGAGGTATGCGGATGGTGAGGTTCAGACTTTAGAAGCACATGCGATCGAATTATCTGCATTGATATCCAAATATTCGTTGCCAGAAAATGATTTTTGGATTTATGCAATTGAACGAAAAGAAGATCACTTTTTTTTGGGGACAATGGCGCTTGTGAAAGACGGAGATGATGATGAAATTGGCCTTCGGTTTTTAGAAGAATATTGGGATTTTGGCTATGGTGCAGAGATTTGTCTTAGTTTATTGCAGTATTGTAAACAAATCGGCATTCAAAAAATAGTAGCATCTGTAGTAGATTTGAACAAGGCTTCGGCTAAAATCCTAAAACGATTGGGTTTTAAGCAAGTGAGAAAATTTATAAATAAAGAGATGCATCTGCCAGAAACAAAATACGAATTGTACTTATGATAGTAGATAATTTAGAAATGCCTTATTATGCAGTTATTTTCTCAACGATACCCTCTGAAAATACCGAAGGCTATATTGAAGCAGCACAAAGAATGGAAATCCTTGCAAAACAGCAAAAAGGCTTTCTAGGAATTGAATCTGCACGTTCAGAAATTGGTATTACCGTATCTTATTGGCAAACATTAGCCGATATTACAGCTTGGAAAAACAATATTGAACATACTGCAGTTAGGGAATTGGGACGAGAAAAATGGTATAAAAAATACCAGTTAAGAAAAAGTAAAGTAGAAAGAGCATATGGTTTTGAAA
>TARA_B110000879_G_scaffold34791_1_pt1 | contig 28799 bp, 25 predicted proteins | sample TARA_B110000879 | Tara Oceans TARA_B110000879 (sample SAMEA4398094) | marine metagenome | biome: Polar Biome; feature: [SRF] surface water layer (ENVO:00010504); material: water (ENVO:00002006), including particulate matter (ENVO:01000060) such as... | depth 5 m
CTCCGTCATAATCAATCTCATTGACCATCATTTTGGCTAAGGTTGATTTTCCTTGACCGTTTTGACCTACAAAAGCAATTTTAGCGGAACGCTCTATCAACAAATTTACATTGCTCAAAACCTGTTTGTCGCCGTAGCTTTTTGACAAGGCTTTAGTTTCCACCACTACTTTTCCGGGGTGTTTGGAAACTCCAAACTTGACATTCATCACGGCATTGTCTTCCACGTCTACTTCGATGCGCTCTACTTTGTCCAACTGTTTGATCAAGGACTGCGCCATGGAAGCTTTGTTGGCTTTTGCGCGAAACTTTTCAATCAGCTGTTGTTTGGCTTTGATTTCTTTGTCTTGATTTTTCTGAGATTGCAATTGCTTTTCTCTGATTTCTTGTCGCAAGACCAAATATTGAGAATAGGGCTTTTTGTAATCGTATATTTTTCCCAGAGATATTTCAATGGTCCTGTTGGTCACATTGTCCAAAAACATCTTGTCATGCGACACCAAAACAATGGCACCCGCATAGGATTTTAAAAAGTTCTCCAGCCAAATAATCGATTCAATATCCAAGTGATTGGTAGGCTCATCAAGCAACAAAATGTCATTTTTCTGCAACAACAATTTTGCCAATTCAATCCGCATGCGCCAACCACCAGAAAAGGTGTCCGTCAGCTTGTCAAAATCAGTTCGTTGGAATCCCAGACCTTGTAAAATCTTTTCGGTATCGCCTTGGTAATTGTACCCTCCTAAAAGTTCATAGCGCGTAGAGACTGTATCCAAATCATGGATCAATTGGGTATAGTAGTCACTTTCATAATCAGTACGCGTTGCCAATTCTTCATTGATTTGGGCCAGCTTTGATTCCAAATCCACAATTTCTTCAAAAGCTTGGTAGGCCTCTTCCAAAATCGTTCTCCCTTGCACAAAATCAATGTCTTGACGCAGAAATCCGATCTTGACTTCTTTTTCCAGAGCGAGCGTACCGCCGTCATTTTCGATATCTCCAGAGATGACCTTCAAAAGGGTGGATTTCCCTGCACCATTTTTACCTACCAAACCGACCCGATTGCCTTTTTCTAATTTGAAAGTGATTTTAGAAAAAAGTTCTTCTCCTCCAAAAGAAACTGTTAAATTGTGTATGTTGAGCATCTATAGAATGAATCGTTTGTTAGAATTGATTTATTTTTGCAAAGCTATCATAAATTTTACATTTTTGAATCCTCGATTCCCCAATAGTTTTAGGGAACTTATACAAAGTCAAAACAAAAAAACAATGTTTTTAAAAAAGGGACGTAAAATCTTCAGTATTTTTTATTTCAAATGCCCGAAATGCCACGAAGGCGCGTTTTTTATTTACAAAAAAAGCTTGCACCCGCTAAAAGTTACAAAAATTCATGAAAATTGCCCCGCATGCAATTTGAAATACATGCTCGAACCCTCTTTTTATTTTGGAGCTATGTATGTTGCCTATGGCTTGAGTGTGGCACTTGCCATCGCGGTGTTTCTGATCAGCAACCAGCTTTTGGGTATTGACTTACTGTACACGTTTGCGAGCATAACCCTCGTGCTTATCCTTGCAACTCCTCTAAATCTTAAACTTGCAAGATTGATCTGGATCAACCTTTTTGTGTCCTACGACCCAGGTGCCCTATCCAAACAGAAATCCACTCGATGAACTTTTGAAACTTTTTTTTTAGGCTTGACTTTCCCCTTTGTTCGAAAAACGCCGCAGGTCGACCTCTGCTTCAAGAGGCTTTCCTTCTGAAAGATGTTGGTAGAGCTCTTGGGCCATCTTTGGGGCAATCATCACGCCTCGGGTTCCCAATCCATTGAACAAGGCCAATTGTGTGTGCTTGGGATGCACGCCAAGCAAAGGTCTTCTGTCCTTGACTGTAGGTCGGATCCCAGCAGACTGCTCTACAATTGTATAGGGAACGGTCATAAAGGAGGCCAATTTATTTTGCAGCTCTTTTTTCCCAGCTTCGGTGGTCGCCAAGCTTTTGTCTTTCCAATGAAACGTAGCACCCACTTTGTAATAGTGGTTGCCCAATGGCAACAAAAATAAGGCTGCTTTGACTAAGAAATCAACTTCCAACAAGGGGGCGTGAATGGTCAACAGTTCTCCTTTTACTTCCTGCATCGGCAAGTGCTTGAAAAATGGGTTTTGATGCATGCCGTACCCTTCGCAAAAAACGACTCTCTTTGCCTTGATGTCTTTGTAGGTGACTTCTCCATAGCTCAAATCAAGGGCTTCGTAGTCAAAGGACTCATAGCGTATTGCTTGTTGGCTTTCAAAATAGGTTTTGCAATCGGAAAGCAAGGACTTGGTATCAATCCTACCGGTGTGTTGCAATTTTCCAAATCCATACTCGGACTTCAACCCAGGGTGCGTGTCCCAAATCACTTTGGAATCCATATATGGAGAGAGGAGTGGCTTGTCAGCTGCTAAAAACCAATTGTTTTGTTCTTCAATAGCAGAAAATATTCGATAGGTATCGAATTTATGGTCGTAGGTTTTTCCTAATTTTTCTTCCCATTTTTGATAAAAAGGCAGGGCTACTTCCAATTGACTTTTGGCTTGCCAAACAGGTGTAAATCGTTTTAAAATAACAGGGTTGTAGACTCCACCAGCCACATTGGAAGAAGTTTGTGAGGCATCTTCAAAAACTACAAACGATTTTTGTTGTTCTTCCAAAACAGTGGCAAAAGCCAAGCCTGCCAAACCAAAACCGACAAGTACATATTCCACTTCCATGACTTCTTCTATAAAAAAAACCCTTGCATTTGCATACAAGAGCTAATGAAATTCTTAATACTTGGGAATCAATAGTTCCACATGTCCAATTCTTTGTTGCGGATGTGTTCTTTGATACGTTCAGATTCCAATACTTGTTGAGTCGCATTTCCTTGGATGTAATCGGAAATGGCCCTGTTTCCATACATGTTTTGTTCCCGTAAAATCAAAGCACTGAACCTTCTTGCATTTAGCAAGTCATCAAACGTAATCGATGCTCTTGGATTCTTTTCGTTAAAAACTGAAGACTCGTGCAATACTTGGCGCGCACTGGGATAATACACCCAAAACAAAGGCAAACTCTCATCAGATTGTATGTCTTCTCTACCCATTATTTGAACGTCCGGAGCCATCGGGGCAATTGCTAACATGCGGTATTTCATTTCTCCTTGCCGTTTGTCAAAATACCAAATGCCTTTGATTTGATACCCATCAATGTCTTGAGCTTGGATACGTGTCACGTCAATGTCGTCTTTGATGTTTGTCTCTCCTGAATTCAACAACTCAAATGCGTAATCTGAAGTATCTACTCGAACCATTCTTTGTTCGATGTCTTTGACTGACATTCGAGACTTGAAAAATGAATCCTCGTATACTTCTTTTATCTTTCCTTTTTTGATGCCGTTGAGCAGGGTGTAAAAAAGTGATCTTCTCTCAGATACAACGTATGTTGTATCAATTGGAAAGTACAAAGGAAGGTTGATTCTTTGGTTAAGGTCGATGTGTTCCCAAACTATTTTTGACCACAAAACATCACGATCGTCTATATGCCAATAAGTCAAAGGTGTATCTTGGTCCGCAATTTGACGCTCAACGGGAACTTTTCCTATTTCATCAGGAGTTTTTGCATTCAATATATTAAAATGAGACTGAGCAAGGGTCGTGGCAGTCACCAGTAAGGAAAGTCCTATGAACAAAAAACTTTTCAAATTCTTCATGTTTTTCAATTTATGATACAGCGGTTTTTTTACAACTACCGCCCGTTAGTTTTCAACTCAATTTCAAATACATTCTTTCAACCTTGACCAGAACTCTTTAATTCGTGATTTCTACATTCAAAGGGAGTGCTCTTTTCATCTTATAGCTGGGATTGTCAATGTTTATTGTTTTGATATCAAAAATATTGATGACATCGCCTCTTCGGGCTTTGACCAACGCTTTTTGAGCTCGTGTATCCAATCGAGATCCTTTGATTAAAATTGTTGCTTGTCCAGGAACCTTAAGCTTGAAGCCCAGTATTTTTAATTTCATATCAAAATCAAAGTCCATCATTTTGGCATCAATTGTAGCTTTTAACAGACTCGATTTGGGGATGGAAATGACTCCGAACTTCCCTCTGATTGAGGCTGCTGGAGGCGGCATGTCTTTGATTCTAAAAATAACAGGAGGAGAATTGATCACCGTTCCGTCACTTGTAGTCCCTGAAACATTGATGGCAACTTGTTTTCCTTTGGCCGGTTTTAAGATGTATTTTGTTCCTTTTACTTGTTTCAATCCCACCGCAACAGCCTTGACTTTGTTGTCAGAGACTCCCGGCATGGAAATGGTGATGGGGTTTTCAACCCCGCGGTAGACTACATTCATTTTGTCGGCAGAAACGACAGCAGAGTTGGGTTTTGGAATCACCAAATAAGAGGATTCGACTGGAATGTTAACCAATTCTCCACCTTGTTTGAAAATAAAACTTCCTTTGATCGGATTTTCCCCCACTTTCCCCGCTTTGAATTTCAGCAAAGCTGCGCCGTTTTCTCTTTCTTTGATTTCTTTACCATTGATAACAACCTTGTCTGGTTTCAAACTGGCATCGTAACGTCCTAAAACAATGGTTCCCTCAAAGGTTTCTCCTGTAAAAAAAGCAGGCTTGCTAGGCAAAACAATCGCTTTGTAAGTATTTTCATCTATCGAAGCATCTTTGGAAAGCTGTCTCCCTAACAAAGAATTGTAGATTTCTTTTTCCGAAGTTTTTATATCCGATTGGATTACGGAAATATTGGTCAAGGTTGCCACCAAAGGAAATCCTTCGTAACGGTTTCGGATCCACGGTTGTTTCAATCCATTTTCTAAATCAACATCATCTGTTTTGAAACGCTTGTTCAAGTTGTTGCGGATGTCTGCTTTGATACTGTCTCCAAGCAACGCAATTACGCGATCACGGTAACTGTTGATCTTTGACACAAAGCGTGCTCCATTGTCTGTCAATTTCTCTCCTGTGAAAAAATACTCATCTCCTGCTGATTCCGAATCCATGGATTCGTAGTCACTTTTCAATTCAGGATTTAAGGAATTCAGCAGCGTGTCTTTGACTGCTTGTAGATAAATATGGCAGTCCGTTGAAAGCGAATAAATCTGCATCGCTTGGTTGTTTAATTCTGCATATTTTTCTTCTTGTTCGGATGCTTTTGTACGCAAATCCGCCAATACTAGTTCATTGTCTCTGCCAACTGTGGTGTTTGATTCTTCTAATTTCTCATTTAAGTAGCCAAAAGAAGACAGTACTTTTTTTCCCATGTTTAGCGCCAACATAGCGATAAATACTAGGTACATGAGGTTGATCATCTTTTGCCTTGCGGATAATTTTGCTCCTGCCATAATTAGTGTTTTTAAAGATTCCTAATTATTTGTTCATGGCAGTTAACATACCTCCGTATACCGAATTCAAGGAGGCCAAATTTGTGGCCAATGTTTCCATTTGGTCCTCTAACTTTTCAGAGTGCTTCAACATCGATTCGTTAAAAAAAGATTGACGCTCAGAGTTTTCCGCTTGGATTTTGTACAAGCTGTTTAGCGATTCTAGATGAACAGCAGCAACCGCCATCTCTTCGTTGTACCTGTGAGTGTTGGCAACTGTTTCGGCAGAGCTATTAATACTTTCAGCAGCCCCTTGAAAATTGCGAATGCTCGTCGAAAGACTTTCTACCAATTGGGCGTCCAATTTGGCTTCTTTCAACATGTCATCTAACTTTTGGGTTAAAATACCATGTGCGCTAGGGTTTTTCCCTTTTGCATTGCCTCCCGCCAGTTCAGGATATACTTTTGACCAATCCAAATCTTCTTCAATGGGTTCATAAAATGCAGAATAGGCAAAGATAAATGCTTCGGTCAAGAGTCCGATAGTCAACATCACCCCACCGGTCAAGAATCCGATATGAAAGTGAAGGATCTTAAACAACGCTCCGATCAAAACAATTGACGCGCCGAGCCCATAGATCATGTTCATTATTTTTTTACTTTTTACAGATTGTGCCATATAATTAGTAATTTTAGGGTATTGTTGGTAATTTGATATTTGCTTTTTCTCCTGAGCAATTTTGAGTTTATTATCATCTCTTTTTGACATTCATATAATCTTGAACGGTACGGAAACCAATGTAACTTTTCGTGGAATCTACGTATTCGAAATCTCGTGTGCTTACTTGTAAAAAATAAGCAATGTCTTTCCACGAACCACCGCGAATTATTTTTCTTTTGCTCTCTAGATCTTCAAAATTCGAATTGATCATCGAACCGTTCAAAGAGCCTTTGAAGTAGGAAGTATTCGTCCATTCAGACACATTTCCTGCCATGTTGTACAATCCGTAACCATTCGGACTATAAGAATACGCCTCTACGGTATACAAAGCCCCGTCCAATGCATAGTCACCTCGAACAGGTTTGAAATTTGCTAAAAAACACCCTTGATCTGTTGTTGTGTAGGGACCTCCCCAAGGATAGGTTCCATACTCGATTCCTCCTCGTGCTGCATATTCCCACTCTGCCTCAGTCGGCAGTCTGAAATCAAGTACTCTTGACGGATGTTTTTTAGAGCGCAAGTAGTCATTTTTCTTTTTTGTCTTCCAATTGCAAAAGGCGCGTGCTTGGTACCAACTCACTCCAACAACTGGATATTCTTCATAGGCTTCGTGCCAAAAATAATTGTCGTGGATGGGATCGTTGTAGGAATAACTAAAATCTTTCACCCAAACGGTGGTATCAGGATACACTCCAACGTCTTCATAAAAAATAAAATCTTGTTGTTTTCTGTTCTTGCTTTTAGCTGCTTGGATTTTATCATACCACGAATAGCTATACCTTAGTTTTCTAACATCTAAAAGACGTTTCTCTTCAAACATATCTTCAATTGGCAAATACATGGAGTCCATTACCTCCGTATAGGCGGCATCTAGATATTCCTCTTGTTCCCAAATGATGGGCTCTCTCCAATTCAAAACACGTCCTTCCGTCAATGGATTCACATTACCAATTGCACCGTAATTTTCAATTCTGTACTTTTCATATTCATTGGCATAGGTCGTATCGATGTCCGAAAAAGAATACCTCAATATCCCTGCATCACTTCTTTCTTCAGTACCGTCTAACAAGTAGGCCTGATCCTCTGCGGCATAAGCGAGTTCGGTACGAACTATCGAATCTCTTACCCAATTCACAAATTCCATGTATTCGCTGTTGGTGATTTCAGACTCGTCCATGTAGTAATCTTTCAAAGTCACCGTGCGAGGCGAATTATTGATTCCTCCAAAAGGATCTTCATCTTGCTTTCCCATCGTAAAAGAACCTCCTGAAATGAGCACCATGCCAAACGGCTTTTCTGCGAACCACTTTCGCTTGGTTTTTTTTCCCAACACTTCTCCTCTGTCGTTTGTCCCACAACTTATGATAATTGACAAGAGTGCTATACAGAAACCTACTTTCTTCATATTTTTACTTATTCAATAATAATGGACGTAAACCTATCATTTTTTTTGATAAAAAACAACGTTTTTACCTTGTTTCACAAGTTTGTACTCCTAAAAAAAAAGGACGTTTATTTGCAATTCAATTCAGTTTCCGAAGCGCTTTGAACCAACGCTCGGGAATATTTTGATCGGCCGCATCTAAATAATCTTGATGCGTACAAGGTATCAACGCATGTCTTTTGTATTTATTGTCAGTTCGTGTATGAATTTCCATCCACCACCTTCCGCTTTTAGGACTCTTGTAGAAATTCATAACCCCCTCATTGGATGGTACGATGTATTTTAAATACTTTTCTTTTGAACAGAAGGGATAATCTTTTGACCTGCAACTCACTCCCTCAATAAAGTACCAAATCATTTGGGCTATTAAATGAGCTGTCTGGCCGTTTTGGTCCAAGTGGTTGTTGAATTCATAAATCCCAAAAGAAGTGACTTTGTCACTAATCCCTGCATAGCGCGCTATCGCACAGATTTCATCTCCATAAAACCCATTGGGACTGGCGTTTTTGTTGGCAGGTGCCTCACTCATTCGGACTGCACCAATATCGATGCTCACAATATCTGCATCTCTCATGATGGGCTCAACAACTTCCAAATTCTTTGCTTCTCCCAAACGAAAAGCATCAAAAGAAAGCTTGTCAAGCAAATCAATTTCATCTTGAGAATTGAAAAATGTTTGGTAACCAACATTGCTAAAGTTGAATAAATTGGTCGGTTCTTCCATGACTATCTTACTCAAATAAGAGCTTGAACTGAGCGCGTCCTCAAGGGTGCCCAAATCAAATTTTGAATCCACAGAAACCAAGTTGACCACTTGCTCCAAATGATCGTAAGCTCTGTAATTGGCGTACGTGAGGTCTTGACCGCCACCGAGCAGTATGGGAAGTGCTTCGTTTTTTACAAGCTCCGCAATGACTTCTTTGACTGCAAAATAAGTGTCTTTGACTGTGTCTCCTTGTGGGATATCTCCTAAATCTACAATTTGCAGCGGCCAATTTCCAGGGTAGAGTTGGTAAAGCCCCTTTCGAATTGCATCGAGGCCGAAACCCGTCATTTCATTGTTACCTGCCGCGCGGCCTTCTTGAACGCCAAAAATTGCCAGCGTTTTCTCTTCCACTTTTGGCAAGCCTTCTTCCGAAGAATGGAATTTTACTGCATGTGCCAAGGAGTGTTTTGGAAAATTTGACACTTTCTCCAACAGATCGGAATCAACAGGTTTTAAAAATTCTAAACGCATACGGACTATTGAAATTCCTTGGTCGATCGTCTTAAAAGGAATGCTTCCTAGGCGATCGACCTCAAATAAGTTATTTTTTCTTTTTAACTGCTTTCTTTTTAGCTGGGGCTTTTCTTGTCTTTTTCTTGGGTGCTTTTTTTTCTATAATAGCTTGTACCTCTTCCAAGGTCATGTTTTTTGCATCCGTAGTTTTGGGCAATTCAATTTTAATTTTTCCTTTTAGAATATGAAAACGTCCCCATCTTGCTTTTTCCAGTCGAATGCCTTCCTCTTTCCAATCGTGGATTACCTTGTCGATCTCTTTTTGCTTCTTCGCTTCGATCAATTCGACGATGTCGTCAAAAGAAAGCGTGTCGAAATCGTATTTTTTATTGACATTGATAAACATGCCGTTCCATTTGATAAAGGGACCAAACCGACCGACTCCTTTTTGCACCGGCAACTCTTCATAAGTAGCTATAGGCGCGTCTGCTTCCTGTTTGGCGACGATCAATTCAATTGCCCTTGGCAGATCTACCTCCATTGCATTTTCTCCAGGCGTCAAAGAGGCAAAAAGGGTTCCGAATTTGACGTAGGGTCCAAATCTTCCATTGGAAACGACGACTTCTTCTCCTTCATAAGTTCCTAAGCTTTTAGGCAATAGAAACAAATCAAGCGCTTCTTTTAGGCCGATGGTTCCTAAATTTTGGTCTTTTTGCAAACTTGCAAACTGCTTTTCTTCTTCTTCAGGGTCCCCGATTTGAGCGATGGGTCCAAATTTCCCCAAACGGACCAAAACTGTTTTTCCAGATTCGGGGTGCTTTCCTAAAACACGTTCTCCACTTTCTCTTTCGGCGTTTTCAGACACGTCTTTTACCGTTGGATGAAAATCCTGGTAAAATTCTTCGATCATGCGGGTCCAATTTGCTACTCCTTCAGAGATGTCATCAAAATCTGCTTCTACCTTAGCGGTAAAACCATAGTCCAAAATCGTTGAAAAATTGGCAACTAAAAAATCGTTGACAATATTCCCAATGTCGGTTGGCACTAATTTTCCTTTGTCAGAACCTACTTTTTCTGTCAGCGTACTGGAACTGACAGTTGCATTTTTCAATAAAAATTGTTCGTACTTCCGCTCCACACCTTCAACCTGTCCTTTTTCTACATAGCCCCTTCTTTGGACGGTAGAAATGGTGGGTGCATAGGTAGAGGGCCGTCCGATACCCAATTCTTCCAATTGTTTGACCAAGGCGGCTTCTGTAAATCGGTAGGGCGGTTTTGTAAATCGTTCTGTGGCAGTGATGAAGTTGTAGTTCAACTGTTCTGCCACTGTCAATCGCGGCAACATACCGGACTGCTCTTCTTCTTCATTGTCGTTTCCTTCAAGATAAACTTTTAGAAACCCATCGAATTTCACCATTTCTCCATTGGCAGTAAAAACTTTATCACTTTTGGTATTGGTTATTTTTACATTGGTGCGCTCCAACTGTGCATCGCTCATTTGAGAAGCCAAGGTTCGTTTCCAAATCAAGTCGTACAAGCGATCTTGATCGTACTCCACATTTACCGAGTGGCGTTTCATATCCGTCGGGCGAATCGCCTCGTGGGCTTCTTGTGCTCCCTTGGATTTGGTCTTAAAGACACGCGGCTTGCTGTAGATGGGTCCGTAAAAGTTGGCAATCTCTTCGGCGGCTTCTTTTCTTGCGTCTTCTGAAAGATTCAGACTGTCTGTCCTCATGTAGGTAATCAATCCCGCTTCGTACAAACGCTGTGCAACTTGCATGGTTCGAGAAACAGAAAAGCCTAGTTTACGAGAAGCTTCTTGTTGCAAAGTAGACGTGGTAAAGGGGGGTGCTGGTGATTTTTTTGCGGGTTTCTTTTGCAGGTCAGCGATTTCAAAAGTTGCTGTTGCAACCCTGTTTAAAAAAGTCTGGGCTTCTTCTTTGGAATCAAAAGGTTTCGGGATGGTCGCTTTGAACACCTTGCCTTCAGCATTCGCAAATTCAGCAACAACTTTATAATGAGCAACACTTTGATATTCTTGAATGCTTCGTTCTCGCTCAACAATCAGACGAACTGCTACTGACTGCACACGTCCTGCAGAAAGACCTCCTTTGACTTTTCTCCACAATACAGGCGACAATTCATAACCCACCAAGCGGTCTAAAACCCTGCGGGCTTGTTGCGCGTTGACCATGTCGTAATTGATGTCTCTGGGGTTTTCAACGGCTTTTAAAATCGCCTTCTTTGTGATTTCGTGAAAAACAATCCGTTTGGTATGCTCGCTAGATAATTTCAACTGTTCTTTCAAATGCCAAGCAATGGCTTCTCCTTCTCGATCTTCATCACTTGCAAGCCATACCGTATCTGCCTTCTTGGCAAGTGACTTGAGTTTTCGAACCACCGCCTTTTTGTCTTCAGAAACAATGTAACTCGGTTTGAAATCTCCAGACACATCGATACCCAATTCACTAGATGGCAGGTCTGCTATATGCCCAAAACTGGACTCTACTTGAAAGTCTTTTCCTAAGAATTTTTCAATTGTTTTTGCTTTAGCTGGTGACTCAACAATTACTAAATTTTTTGCCATATTATCGATCTGTATAATAGTTTACACTTCAAATGAAGACTCCTAAAATCTTTAAGTGTTTTAATATTTAGGGTTTTTTAGTACTCGAAGTTGAATGCAAAAGTAGAGAGAATTTTTAAAAAAAAATTTTTTAGTTCTTTTAAAATTTCAAAACAGGCCGATTTTAACAATATATTTCTCTGACAAAATGTCACGATTTGCATTTTTGATTGTATCTTTGTAGACCAATTTTTCAAACTGATGGAGACCGAAAAGACAATAGACGCTAACAAACAAGGGCACCCCTTGTTGACCGATAAAATCAAAGGAAACACCAAAAAACTATACATTGAAAGCTACGGGTGTCAGATGAACCTCAACGACAGTGAAATTGTCGCTTCCATCCTTTCCGAAAACAATTACAACACCACGCAACTTTTAGAAGAGGCCGATTTGGTCTTGGTCAACACCTGTTCTATTCGAGAAAAAGCAGAACAAACCATCCGAAAAAGACTTCAGAAATACAATGCCATTAAAAGAATCAACCCGACCATGAAGGTGGGGGTTTTGGGCTGTATGGCAGAACGGTTGAAATCAAAATTTTTAGACGAGGAAAAAATTGTGGATTTGGTCGTGGGACCAGATGCCTACAAAGACCTTCCAAATCTTTTGAAAGAGGTCAATGCCGGAAGAGATGCTGTGAATGTATTGCTCTCCAAAGAAGAAACTTATGGAGACATTGCGCCCGTTCGACTGAACAGCAACGGTGTCTCTGCTTTTGTTTCCATTACCAGAGGCTGTGACAATATGTGTACTTTTTGTGTGGTTCCGTTTACAAGAGGCAGGGAACGCAGTAGAGACCCCCAGAGTATTCTCGAAGAAATAAAGGTTTTGAAAGATAAAAACTACAAAGAAATCACCCTACTAGGTCAAAATGTAGACAGCTTCTTGTGGTACGGTGGAGGTCTTAAAAAAGACTTTGAAAAAGCCTCCAACATCGCTCAAGCCACAGCCATTGGTTTTTCAAAATTATTGGACCTCGTAGCAACATCATTTCCTACTTTGAGAATTCGTTTTTTTACCAGCAATCCCCAAGACCTCGAAATTGAAGTACTGCACGTCATCGCTAAACACCCTAATATCTGTAGGTACCTACACCTCCCTGTACAATCTGGAAGTAGCTCGGTACTAAAGCGCATGAACCGACAGCACACACGTGAAGAATACATGGAGCTGACAGATCAAATTAAAAAAATTATTCCCGGCACTGCCATTTCTCAAGATATGATTGTCGGATTTTGCGGAGAGACCGATGAAGAACACCGAGATACTTTGAGCATGATGGAATACGTAGGCTATGATTACGGGTTTATGTATGCCTATTCAGAAAGACCAGGAACGCTGGCCGCCAAAAGAATGGAAGACGATGTTCCTCAAAGCATCAAAAAACAACGGTTGAACGAAATCATCAACCTTCAGAGAAAGCTGAGTAGCAACAATACGAAAACCTATCTCAAAAAAACCATTGAAGTGCTGATTGAAGGGACTTCTAAAAAATCTCAGGAACATTGGATGGGAAGAAATTCTCAAAATTACGTGACCATTTTCCCTAAAAATGGGGAAAACATAGGAGACTATGTACTAGTCAAAGTGGAAGAATGCACCTCTGCCACACTCATCGGAACAAAAATAGGAACCGCTCAAGATGTTCCTTTTGTCACAAACACTGCTGAAAAGACAGTGTCTTAAATAGACCTAAATTATGGAAGGACTTACAACCATCAAACAGCGTTTTGAAATCATTGGAAACGATCCAAAACTCAACCGCTCTCTGGAAAAAGCAATGCGTGTTGCCCCTACAGACATCTCTGTTTTAGTAACAGGAGAAAGCGGGGTCGGAAAAGAAACCATCCCAAAAATCATCCACCAACTGTCCCACAGAAAACACGCCAATTACATTGCTGTAAACTGTGGTGCCATTCCTGAAGGAACGATTGACAGCGAACTCTTTGGCCATGAAAAAGGAGCTTTTACAGGGGCCACCAACTCACGAAAAGGCTATTTTGAAGTGGCCGATGGTGGGACTATCTTTTTGGACGAAGTTGGCGAATTACCGCTGACCACACAAGTGCGGTTGCTGCGTGTTTTAGAAAACGGAGAATTTATCAAAGTGGGGTCCTCCTCTGTTCAAAAAACCAATGTGAGAATTGTCGCTGCTACCAATATGAAAATGCAACAGGCAGTCCAAAAAGGAAAGTTTAGAGAAGACTTGTACTACCGTTTGAGCACGATTGAACTGAACTTGCCCCCTTTGAGAGAACGCGAAAATGACATCCATTTGTTGTTTCGGAAATTTGCTTCAGATTTTGCTCAAAAATACAGAATGCCGACCATTAGACTGGAAGAAGAATCCGTACATCTGTTGACCCATTACCGCTTCCCAGGAAACATTCGCCAGTTGAGAAATATCGCAGAACAAATCTCCGTCGTTGAAGAAAGCAGAAACATCAGTGTCGAAAAACTGAGCCAATACCTTCCCAACTTCGACAACCTGCCTGCTGTTATCGAAAAAGAAAGAACTTCAGAAAGTGACCTTTCTAATGATCGGGACATGATCTACAAAGTGTTGTTCGAAATGCGAAAAGAAATCAATGATTTGAAAAAACTCACCTTGGACCTTATTAAAAATGATAACAAAGAGCAAGTAAAAGAAGAGCACCTTCAACTGATTGAAAAAATTCGCGGGACCGACTCCTCCGAAGAATTCAAGCCCGACAACAAAGTAGCACTCTTCCAAATCCAACAACCCAAAACTACAAAAACCCAAGGGACATACGATTATATCGAAACCATAGAAGAAGACGAAACACTTTCTCTCCATGAAAAAGAAATCGAAATGATCCGAAAATCGTTGGAGCGAAACCAAAACAAACGAAAATTGGCAGCCAAGGAACTGGGCATCTCTGAACGAACCCTTTATCGAAAAATAAAACAATACGATTTGTAAATCCTGAAAAAATCACAAGACATTTGCAACTTTAGTCGTATTATTGTAACAATTGTATCAAAAAAAATGAATTTCAAACCTCTTTTTTACCTTTCCTTCTTTCTTGTTTTGACAAACACAAGCTGTGGAATTTATAGTTTTACCGGAGGAGACACTGGAAAAGCAGCTACTCTTCAGATTGATTATTTCCCAAACAATGCCGCTTTGATTGAGCCTGGCTTGAGTCAAAATTTTACCCAAGAACTGCAAGACCTGTTTTTAAGACAAACCAATTTGAGCCTTGTCAAAGCCAATGGAGATCTTACTTTTGAAGGTGAAATCAGCAGTTACAGAATTACTCCAATGACCGCAACAGCTGATCAGACTGCTGCACAAAGCAGGCTGACCATCGTTATCAATGTTCGATACTTCAACAAATACGAAGAACAAAAGAATTTTGAAAAGAAATTCACCCATTTTTACGACTTCGGAGGATCCGAAATGTTAACAGGTGGACTCCTAGACACTGCGCTCGAAGAAATCTTTGAAAGGATTACCCAAGATATTTTTAACGCTTCTGTAGCCAATTGGTAATTTCATGAACAAAGAAAGATTCATAGCACAACTTACAAACCCAAAAATCATCGGGGTAAAAGAGATTTCTGATTGGGAAGACATCACAAAAAAGCACCCCTATTTCCAAGCAGCAAAAAGTATCTACTTAAAAAGTCTCAAACAAAATAACAATTTCAAATACAACAAAGTTCTGAAAGAGACGGCTGCTATGACCACCGACAGAACCGTACTCTTTGAATACATCACTGACATTAGACCTATTCAAAAAAGAGCGGTTTCTGAAAAATCTTCAAAATCCGACTCCACATATGCCTCCAAAACTTCCAAATTAGAAGCAGCCTTGGAAATCGGAACTCCCTTGGAATTTGACCACAAAGAAGTGCATTCGTTCAACGAATGGTTGCAATTGTCAAAAGTGACGCCCATCAGAAGAAAAGAAGCCGGCAACTCTTCTCACAAACTGAATGAAAAAATCCACTTAATTGATCAATTTATCCAAAAAAATCCGAGCATTCCCCCTGTCGACAAAACGTCAAATCCTTTGAAAAAAGAACCTGTGACGCTGCAAGACAAAAATCTGATGACAGAAACCTTGGCAAAAGTTTATCTGGAACAAAAAAAATACAGCAGCGCCATCCATGCCTATCAAATTTTAATTTTGAAATATCCAGAAAAAAGTGGTTTCTTTGCAGACCAAATAAAGAAAATAAAATTCCTTAAAGCTAACAAATTATGACCTATACCTTATTTTTAATCTTGATTCTTATCGTAGCAGTATTGCTCGTTTTGTTAATTATGGTACAAAATCCTAAGGGAGGTGGCTTGTCTTCTTCATTTGGAGGTGGAGGTTCTCAATCTATGGGAGGTGTACAGAGTACCAATACCTTTTTAGACAAAAGCACTTGGACCTTAGCCATTGCCTTAATGGCTTTGATTTTACTTTCTAACTTCGCTATCCCAAGAGAAAATGCAAGCACTCAAGAATCTCAATTGGATGCAACCATCGAAAACAGATTGATCGACGAAGAAGTTCCCGCAGAACTTCCTATCTTAAGTGAGCCTTCGGAGGAAACTTCAAAATAAATCCGGCATTAAATGTCAACAACACAGAAATATGCCAAGGAAATGTCACCTTGGCATTTTTTTTTAAATTTGTCAGACTTTGAAATAATTGGCATATTTTTAGCTATCTGTAGAATGAATTACTAATTAAAAAACATTTACCACAATGAGCAATCCAAAAATAAAACCCCTAGCTGACAGAGTTTTAATTTCGCCTTTGGCTGCAGAAACGACAACAGCCTCAGGACTAATCATTCCAGATTCAGCGAAAGAAAAGCCTTCAAAAGGGACTGTAGTAGCTGTCGGAAACGGCACCAAAGAAGCACCAATGACAGTAAAGGTTGGCGATACCGTATTGTACGGAAAATACGCGGGCACGGAACTCAAATTAGAAGGAACCGACTACCTCATCATGAGAGAAAGCGATATTTTCGCAATCGTTTAATCTCGAAAAAACAACCTGATACAATTCTAACCACTGGACTCCATTCCATACCGAAAAGGGTCTTTGTAAAAAATCATAAAAATGGCAAAAGAAATAAAATTTGATATTGAAGCACGTGACGGATTGAAACGCGGTGTGGATGCTTTGGCAAACGCCGTAAAAGTAACTTTGGGACCCAAGGGAAGAAATGTCGTGATTGAAAAATCATTTGGAGGTCCTTCCATCACAAAAGATGGTGTGACTGTCGCCAAAGAAATTGAACTGGAAGACCCAATCGAAAACATGGGCGCACAAATGGTCAAAGAGGTTGCCTCTAAAACCAATGACCTCGCAGGAGACGGAACAACCACAGCCACCGTATTGGCTCAGGCGATTGTAAAAGAAGGGCTGAAAAATGTCGCTGCTGGTGCCAATCCTTTGGATTTAAAAAAAGGAATCGACAAAGCAGTTACTGCTATCGTGACCGACTTGCAAAAACAATCTGAAGTGGTTGGAAACAAATCCGACAAAATCAAACAAGTAGCTTCCATTTCTGCCAACAACGACGAGACCATCGGAGACTTGATCGCCGAGGCATTCGAAAAAGTAGGAAAAGAGGGCGTGATTACCGTTGAAGAAGCCAAAGGAAGAGACACCTATGTAGACATCGTAGAAGGGATGCAATTTGACAGAGGTTATTTGTCACCTTACTTTGTAACAAACACAGAAAAAATGTTGGTGGACCTAGAAAATCCCTACATCTTGTTGTTTGAAAAGAAAATTTCTTCTTTAAAAGAATTGTTGCCTGTATTGGAACCCATTTCTCAGTCTGGAAAACCATTGTTGATCATTGCAGAAGATGTAGATGGAGAAGCTTTGGCAACCTTGGTCATGAACAAACTACGTGGGGCGCTTAAAATCGCTGCCGTCAAAGCACCTGGTTTTGGAGACCGAAGAAAAGCCATGTTGGAAGACATCGCTATCCTTACTGGCGGTACAGTCGTATCTGAAGAAAGAGGACTGACCCTAGAAAACACTACCATAGAGATGTTGGGAACAGCAGAGCGCGTAACGATCGACAAAGACAATACGACTGTAGTAAATGGCGCTGGAGAATCAGATGCCATCAACACAAGAGTGGCACAAATAAAATCTCAAATCGAAAACACCACTTCCGATTATGACAAAGAAAAACTCCAAGAACGACTTGCTAAATTGGCAGGTGGAGTGGCCGTTTTGTACGTAGGAGCTGCGAGTGAACTCGAAATGAAAGAAAAGAAAGACCGTGTAGACGATGCATTGCACGCCACAAGAGCAGCAGTTGAAGAAGGAATTGTTGCTGGTGGAGGTGTGGCATTGGCAAGAGCCAAAGACGCGCTCGAGGCTGTTGCGATTGAAAATGCCGACGAACAAACCGGTGTAAATATCTTGGACAGAGCGATTGAAGAGCCTTTGCGCCAAATTGTTGAAAATGCAGGCGGAGAAGGTTCCGTAGTCGTTTCTAAAGTTCTTGAAGGAAAAGGAGATTACGGTTTCAACGCCAAAACAGGAGACTATGTTCAGATGCTTGCAGCTGGAATCATCGATCCTACAAAAGTAACGCGCATCGCCTTAGAAAATGCTGCCTCCGTAGCAGGCATGATCTTGACAACAGCTTGCACCCTTTCTGAGATCAAAACAGAAGGCGGTGGAGACGCACACCCTCCGATGGGTGGCGCTGGCATGCCAGGCATGATGTAAGCAAACAATTATTTACAAAACGGCCCGTTTGAAATTTCAAACGGGCCGTTTTTTATTCCCTATATTGACAACAAAAGTGCAGTTTTTCATACAACTCCTCTGTAGCTTTTAAGGTATCCACATCGTGCCCAACTGCCAAAATAGATTTTGCCAAAGTGTCTTTAGATGTTTTGTAGGAATTGAAAATCAATTTCAATGTTTTGGAATGCATGTCCCAAGAGGCATACTTTACCCCTTTTGTTCGCAAGGCCGCTTTTTCAATGCGCGCTTTGCACATCTCACAATTTCCATTTACCAAGACAAGCCAATGCTCACTTTTTGATTTTTTTTCTTGGGATTGTGCTTGCATTGTCAAAGCAAAAAACAAGAGACAGATAAGGATTTTTGTTTTCATTTCATTTGTTTTTAAATTTGATAACGAAGTCCTCCGTAAAACATTCTTCCCACGATAGGAGCATATACTAGGGTGGTGTCAAAATAAGGACCAAAAGGATCGGCAACTCCAAGTATCGGATTCTTCTGTGTTTTATTTGTCAAGTTCTCTCCTCCTACATAGAGCTCAAATTTTGGAGAAAACACATGTGTGACTTGGGCAGACACCAACGCATAGGGTTTCGACTTATTTGGCATCTTATAAGCCGCTGGGTTTGAAGCTGTACTCGGAATTCTTTTACTCCCTAGCCAATTGTAGGTGGCATCCCATTTCCACAAAGAAGCCCGTTTGGTTGCCGTTGTTTTGTAACTCATATTCGCAAAAAAGCGGTCTTGGGCTTGTAAGGCTTTTTGAATGGTTCCTCCTTTGAAAGGCTGCGCTACATCGAAGTGCTTGTAGGCTGTTCGGAACTCAATACCGGTTGTCAATTCAAAATTGAGTTCCACTTGAAGCGAAACAGCTTTTGAGTTTTCAGAACTATTGTACACCCTTACTTCTTGAGGCGAATGGTCGTAGTCGGCAAGAACTTGATTTTGAAAATCGGTTCTGTACAAATCAAAAGCAAGGGTTCCTTTTCTTTCCCGCAACAAAAATCGATGCAAATAACTCAAGCCGTAATTCCACGCTTTTTCAGGATCCAAACCGTAAATTTTTCCTCCTGTTGCTTCTAGGTGCATGGAACGAGATGAGGCAAATAGCTGTTGGTTTTCTGCAAAAATAGCGGCAGCTCTTCTCCCACTCCCTACAGACGCTTTGAAGACTCCATTTTTCCAAGGTTCGTAACGTACATGCAATCGAGGAGTTGCAAAAACCCCCAAGAGGTTGTGCGCGTCGATTCGCAAACCTGCTATCAAGGTAACCGCTTCCAAATTGTCGTAAGTGTATTCAAAAAAAGCACCCACAGAAAGTTCTGTTCGCGTGTAATCTGTAAGATTGTCATTGAACGTTTTGACCCTCTCAACATAGTCGTCGTAGTTAAAATTCACGCCTGTTTTGAATTGGTGTTGAGTATTCCCCAAAATGGATTGAAAAACAGTGTTCACATAGCCGCTTTTATGGACGATGTCGTAAACGTTTAATCCATAATAAGAATCTTGTTGGTGGCGACTAAAGGCGGTTTGCACACCAAAACTTTGGTAGGGTTTTTCTTTGAAAACATAACCCAATTTTGCAGTGGTTTCAAAACGCTCTGTATCAATTTCAGAACCGTATGCGTCGGTCGAAAAACGATCTGACTTCGGATTGAAATTCACTGCACCCATTTGCTTTTCATCTTTGAGGTATTTCAAGTCTATAAAACTGATCCATCCTGATGCTGGATTTGTGTATTGCCAACGGTTCATCAGTGTGACTTGTTCGCTCAAAGGCAGGTCTAAAAACAAATCTTGATTCCGATCTATTTTTGCGGAGCGTTTGTTTCCGTGAAGGTACAGTCCTGAGCTCCATGTTTTGGATAGCTTTTTTGTAAGGTGTGCATTCACCTCTCGTCTTCCGGTCCCTGAGGTGTAAAAGTTTAAAAAGAACTTGTCGTCTGTTCGCGGCTTCTTCAACTCTGTATTGATTTGGCCTGAAATACTCTCAAAGCCGTTTGTCACGGAGCCTACTCCTTTTGTTACTTGAATGCTTTGGATCCAGGTGCCAGGAATAAAACTCATCCCATAGGCTTGAGAGGCCCCTCGAATGGACGGGATGTTTTCTTGAGTTACCAGTAAATATGGACTTTTCAGTCCGAGCATTTGGATTTGCTTTGTTCCCGTCAAAGCGTCAGAGAAATTTACATCAATCGACGGGTTGGTTTCAAAACTTTCAGAAAGATTGCAGCAGGCAGCTTTTAAGAGCTCTTGCTCGTGAATGTGAAGGCTGTTGGTAGCGCCTAAAAAAGCAACTGTCGTCGCTTTTTTCTTTGCTCTGACCACAACTTCCTCCAAGGTGCCAAGTTCCTTTAATCGATGATGTAATTCCTGTGTACCTACTATGTCTAGCGTGTCTGTTTGGTAACCTACATAACTGATAACCAACTTATTTGTATTTGGGGAGCTTGGTATTTCAAACCAACCTTCGGTATTGGTAGTTCCGCCAAGGGACGTACCCATCCAATAAACGGAAGCGCCTGCCAAACCTTTTATGCCGTTGGCTGTTGTTTTCACCATAACCATTCCTTTGAGCTGTTCTTGTGAAATACAGCCCCATGAAATGGTTAAAAAAAACAAAAATAATGTGCTTTTTTTCATGTGTTCTAATTTATTTATTTTCAAAAATTTTAAAATTCGCAAGGGAATTCCAAAAGCGATCCTGCTACTTGAAGATAAATAAAATCAAATTAAAAAAGATTCGTAAAGGACAATTTTGTCTGTTAAAAGAGGAGGGGGTCTGTAAACAGAAACTGGGTAGGAATTTACGGTTACTGCCGAGAGAGTAGAAAGTTCTAAAACCGGAAACACCGCATAAAACTGCCCCAGCTTTGAGGGAGTTACTTTTGTCGTTTTCTCTAAAAAATTAGATCCTTGAAGGACCTTTGTTTCTTCGCTACAACAGGATGTTTTTGTTACTTGAGAAATTTGTCGCTCAACAGTACAAATATCCTTTTGTGGTTCCATTCCACATCCCTCTGCAGTGAGGTAATAAGAAACCGAAACAACTTCACCTCCACACAAATGCTTACTGACAGAGAAGGAAGTACTCGAAAACAGCAGCAGCAATGCTAAAAAAAAGACGCCTGTTTTGAATGCAAAATGTTTCATGAAACAAATTTAAGCCAATTGACTGGATTTTTTTCTAATTATTCTGTTAAAAAAGCGTGTCTTTTCCTTATTTATCAAAACAAATCTAAGAGAATGCAATGGCAATATCTAATCGAAAATATAGTTGTAGAACCTTTGCATAATTACTAACTTCGCAGAAAATTTTACACTCCCTAAAATGAGCACGAACAAAACAGCAAAATCCGCCTTAATTTCGGTTTTCCACAAAGAGGGCTTGGCACCTATTGTAAAGAAGTTAAACGAGTTAAACATTACTATTTACACTACTGGTGGTACAGAAACTTTCATCAAAGAATTGGGCATAGACGTTGTTCGTGTCGAAGATCTAACCTCCTATCCTTCCATTTTGGGGGGGCGTGTCAAAACACTGCACCCCAAGGTGTTTGGTGGAATTTTAAACCGACGAGACAACGAAAGTGACCAGGCACAATTGCAAGAATTTGAAATCCCGGAAATGGACCTCGTAATTGTCGATTTGTACCCCTTCGAAAAAACGGTTGCAAGTGCTGCTCCTGAACAAGAAATCATTGAAAAAATAGACATCGGTGGTATTTCACTTATCAGAGCTGCAGCCAAAAACTTCAAAGATGTTGTTTGTATTTCTTCTCGTGATCAGTACGAAGACTACTTGGAAATCATCAGCGCTAGCAAAGGAGCGACCACTTTGGAAGAACGCAGATCCTTTGCCGCAAAATCATTCGCAGTTTCCAGTCACTACGACACGGCAATCTTCAACTACTTGAACGATGACCAACCTGTCTTTAGACAAAGTTTTGACAAGGTAAAACCATTGCGTTACGGGGAAAACCCACATCAAAAAGGATTTTTCTATGGAAACCTTCAAGAGTTGTTTGACCAAGTACACGGAAAAGAATTGTCTTTCAACAATCTTTTGGACGTAGATGCTGCTGTCAATTTGATTCGAGAGTTTCAAGGAGAAGCGCCTACATTTGCAATTTTAAAACACAACAATGCTTGTGGTTTTTCGCAGAGAGACACCTTGGTAAAAGCCTATGTGGATGCCTTGGCCGGAGACCCAACGTCTGCTTTTGGAGGCGTATTGATTGCCAATAAAGAAATTGACGAGGCTACGGCTACTGAAATTCACAGTTTGTTCTGTGAAGTGGTGATTGCCCCTTCTTATTCTGCAACTGCACTGCAACTGCTAAAAGGAAAGAAAAACAGGATTCTCTTGATACAAAAAGACATTGAATTCCCAAATACCAGCTACCGAACAGCTTTGAACGGTGTTCTGGTTCAAGAACCGAACAACAAGACCGACTGTGTGGAAGACTTGAAAAACGTCACCAAAAGAAAGGTTACCCAAGCAGAAATTGAAGACCTTTTGTTTGCTTCAAAAATTTGCAAACACACAAAATCAAACACCATTATTTTGGTCAAAAACAAGCAGCTCTGTGCTGGCGGAACAGGACAAACCTCAAGAGTAGATGCTCTCGAACAAGCGATCACCAAAGCCAATAATTTCAACTTTGATCTCAAAGGAGCTGTCATGGCGAGTGACGCCTTTTTTCCATTCCCTGACTGTGTCGAAATTGCTGGAAATGCAGGAATCGAAGCCGTGATTCAACCCGGTGGTTCTATCAAGGACAAATTGTCCATCGATTATTGTGATGAAAACAACATCGGAATGGTTTTTACTGGGACACGTCATTTTAAACATTAATTTCACTAAATTTGAAGGATGCTTTGTCTAAAAGACAAATGCACACTTCAAATTAACTTAATTCAACAAAGAGCACTATGGGTTTTTTCGATTTTATGATTGAGGACGTTGCAATCGATTTAGGAACGGCAAACACGCTTATTATCCACAATGGAAAAGTAGTGATTGATTCCCCTTCTATCGTTGCGAGAGATCGCGTATCAGGTAAAATCATTGCAACGGGTCAGAAAGCAAATCTAATGCAGGGAAAAACACATGAAAACATCAAGACCATCCGCCCTCTAAAAGATGGCGTAATTGCTGATTTTCAAGCCTCTGAAGAAATGATCAAAGAATTTATTCGCAACATTCCTTCGATCAAAAAAAGACTTTTTCCACCGGCATTGCGTATGGTAATTTGCATCCCCTCCGGAATTACTGAAGTAGAAAAACGAGCCGTCCGCGACTCTGCAATGCACATGAATGCCAAGGAAATTTACCTCATTTTTGAACCGATGGCAGCAGCGATTGGAGTGGGCATCGACATCATGGAGCCCAAGGGAAACATGATCATCGATATCGGAGGAGGAACCACTGAAATTGCAGTGATTGCTCTGGGTGGAATTGTCTGTGACAAGTCTGTAAAAGTAGCGGGAGACGTCTTTACCGCAGACATTACTTATTACATGCGGACACAACACAACTTGTTTGTCGGGGAAACGACAGCAGAAAAAATAAAAATTCAAATTGGTGCTGCAACGGAAGATTTGGACACTCCTCCAGATGACATGCTTGTCCAAGGCCGAGATTTGTTGACAGGAAAACCCAAACAAGTACAAGTGTCTTTTCGAGAGATTGCCAAAGCATTGGACAAGTCGATTTTGCGTATTGAAGATGCTGTCATGGAAACCTTGTCAAAAACCCCTCCAGAATTGGCGGCAGACATCTACAATACCGGAATTTATTTGGCTGGCGGTGGCTCCATGTTAAAAGGACTTGACAAACGCCTCTCTCAAAAAACAGACTTGCCCGTCTATATTGCCGAAGACCCCTTAAGGGCCGTGGTAAGAGGAACCGGTATTGCCTTGAAAAATATCGAAACTTTCAACAATGTATTGTTGAAGTAAAAAGACAGTCGGTTCGTGAAAATTGGTCTCAAAACTAGGGAAAATGAGCTGCAGTCTAAATTTCTAAAAAACACAGTAAAGACAAATCAACATCTTTTTTTCTAATGCAGCAACTTGTTTCCTTTATTGAAAAACATAAATTTGTATTGCTTTTCTTATTCTTGGAAGTGCTGGCCTTTCTTTTTACAATTCAATCTAAATCCTACCACAAAAGCCAATTCATCAATTCTGCAAATTCGATAACTGGAGGGCTTTTCAAAAACTACAATTCCTTTTTTACCTTTACCTCCTTGAAATCTGAAAACAATCGCCTGCACCTTGAAAACACGCTTTTGAGGAATGCATTGGACCTCAAATCTGATGAGATTTTATCGAGACAAAGAGATAGCACGTCTCAAAAATACACCTACATCGCTGCTAAAATCATTCGAAACAGCTATGTACACAGAAACAATGTGCTGACAATCGACAAAGGAAGCAAAGATGGCTTGACTATTGACATGGGTGTTGTCAATAGCGAAAGTATCATTGGCATTGTAAACGATGTGTCTGAAAACTATGCAACGGTCCTATCGATACTCAATGAAAAATCCAACATCAATGCGCGTTTGAAAAACAGTTCTTATTTTGGCTCTTTGGGTTGGAATGGAAAAAACCACAAAACCGCTCAGTTGTATGACATTCAAAGACAAGCTCCCCTCGAAATTGGAGATACGATTGTCAGCGGCAGCAGGTCTATGCTGTTCCCTGACGGAATTGAAATCGGAACGGTATCAAGTTTTGAGGCGGGCAATAAAAAATACAAAAACATCCAAATAAGACTGGCTACAGACATGAGCAATTTAGGTCATGTATATGTTGTGAAAAATAGAGACAAAAAAGAAATCAAGCAATTAGAAAACAACAATGACTAGAATAAATAGCCTCCTTGCATTCCGATTTGTCTTGCTGATACTCCTTCAGGTATTGGTCATGAACAACATCAACTTTTTGGGATACCTCAACCCTAACCTGTACATCTTGTTTGTTTTTTTGTACCCCTTAAAAGAAAAAAACACTACTTTTTTATGGGTTTGTTTTCTCCTTGGCCTAAGCATCGACTTCTTTTCAAATTCGGGTGGAATCAATGCGGCTGCAACCGTCTGTATCGCCTATGTGAGACTGAAATTACTCAAAGTGATTTTAAACAGAAAGGATTTGGACCTCAAACTGTTCCAATTGAGAAGCGAATCTTTGATGAGCATCCTTCTCTTTGTCGGTACGCTGACATTTCTGCATCATTTCATCATTTTTAGCTTGGAATACTACAGTTGGAAAAACGTAGACACCATTTTACACAAAACATGGACAACAAGTGTTTTTACACTCTTTTTAAGTGTATTGAGCATCTATCTTTTCGGAAAAAAGAAAACCTTTAATTTTTAAAACAAACTGTTGTGAAACGAGGGTATCTCTTGACTTTTTTTATCCTTCTTGTGGCAATCGTCTTTCTCGGAAAATTGTTCTCACTTCAAATTTTAACGAGCACAGACCAAGGAATCAGTTTGCAAAGTTCTGCTGTGAAAAGAATCTTTACCTATCCGGAACGAGGTTATCTTTTTGACCGAGAAGGCTCCCTGTTGGTCACCAACAAAAGATCTTATAACCTAATGATTATTCCAAGGGAGGTAAAGTCTTTGGACACCTTGGAGTTTTGCCAATTGTTGAATATTGAAAAATCCTCCTTTTTAAAACGCTTTCAAAAAGCTCAAAAATGGTCTTCGAGATTGCCCTCCGTTTTTTTAGCACACATCTCAAAAGAAGATTTTGCCGCTCTCCAAGAAAAAATGCACAAGTACAAAGGTTTTTACATCGATAAAAAATCGCTGAGGTACTACCCTTTGACAGTTGCTGCCAACGTCTTGGGTTATGTAAATGAAGTTAATGACGAAACAGCACGTAAAAACCCTTATTACCAAGCTGGTGAGCTCATTGGAACAACAGGAGTAGAAAGACAATACGAAAAATTACTCCGAGGAGTCAAAGGAGTGAAATACATGCAGCGAGATCGGTTCAACAAAATTACAGGTTCTTATAAGCAAGGACGCTTTGACACCCTCCCCAAACCTGGAAAAGACCTCACCTTGACACTGGACATTGAACTCCAACAATACGGTGAGTCTCTAATGGCAGGAAAAAGAGGAGGAATTGTCGCTTTGGAACCCGCAACAGGAGAAATCTTGAGTTTGATTACCTTGCCCAACTACAACCCCAATCTAATGGTTGGACGTTTGCGCTCCAAACACTCCACCCTCTTTTTCAACGACACAGTAAACAAACCCATGTATGACAGAAGCTTATTGGCCCAATACGCTCCCGGATCTCCCTTTAAAATGATACAAGGACTAATTGGTCTTCAGGAAGGAGTCATCCGTCCAAACACCCCTTTTTATTGTTACCGCGGATACCGATACGGTGCCCGGGAAAAGGAGTTTATGGGCTGCCACTGCGCCATATACAACCGTCCGATTGAACTGAGAAAAGGAATTGCCAAATCATGTAACAGTTACTTCTCCAACGTATATCGAAGAATCATTGAAAAATACCCCACTGCAGCAGAAGGGATGGATGCATGGAGCAAACACGTACAAAGTTTTGGTTTGGGTCAATATTTGGGCTACGACCTTCCCCAAGGAAAAAAAGGATTGGTCCCCGATGCTGCCTTTTACAACCGTTGGTATCCCGATGGACGGTGGAGAGCTACCTACACCATTTCCAATGCAATCGGACAAGGACAAATCTTGACCACTCCGATTCAGTTGGCAAACATGACAGCGGCTATTGCCAATAGAGGTTTTTTCTACACACCACATATTTTAAAAAAAATCGAGGGTACCCCCATCAGAAATCCAAAGTATACCCAAAAGCACCTGACAACCATTGATGAAAAGCACTACAAACCCGTCATCGAAGGTATGCACGATGTTTTTAAAACCGGTACTGCAAAGCACGTCCAATTGAAAACCATTGAAATCTGTGGAAAAACGGGGACTGCTGAAAATTTCAAACGTATTGACGGTAAAAAAATTCAATTTGAAGACCATTCTATTTTTGTCGCATTTGCCCCCAAAACAAACCCTCAAATAGCTTTGGCTGTCTACATTGAAAATGGCGGATTTGGGTCCAATATCGCTGCTCCTATAGCCAGTTTGATGATTGAAAAATACCTCAGGGGAACTATTTCAAACAAGTGGTGGGAACAAAAAATGCTAGACAGCCACCTGAACGACGTCTACGAAAAACAATTGAACGCAAAACAATGAGAACCAAAAGAACCAATATTTTTTATGGGGTTGACTTGACCTTGGTATTGCTCTATTTATTTTTAGTAGCTTTCGGATGGATGAATATCTACGCCGCATCTGTAACAGACGAAGCTTACGAAATTTTGGACTTCGGAACCAAGTACGGCAAACAACTCCTATGGATTTCTCTAAGTTTTGTACTGATTGTAATTATCTTGTTTTTTGACGCCAAAACCTATGAGAAATTTGCTTCCATTCTCTACATCCTTTCCCTCAGCTCACTGCTGGGCCTTTTTGCTTTTGGAAAAACCATCAATGGTGCCACATCTTGGTACGGACTGGGCAATTTCAGCCTACAACCCTCCGAATTTGTAAAATTTGCAACGGCGCTTGCTCTTGCCCGACTTCTAAGTGACCGTCAATACGATTTGAAATTGGTCAAAAACCAAGTAAAGGCAATTGTCCTTATTATCCTCCCTGCCGCCCTGATCACATTACAGCCCGATCCGGGATCTGCATTGGTCTATATTTCCTTTTTCTTTGTCTTGTACCGAGAAGGATTGCCTCTTCACTTCATTACAATTGGTGCAATTGCTATTTTGTTGTTCTTGCTCACCTTGGCCTTTGGGTTTCAAACGATACTCCTTGTTTGTTATGTCCTCTTTACACTCTTCATACTCTACGTACTGCTCTACAAAAAAAAATCTTTGAAATTTCATTGGGCAAAAATATTCGGACTCTTTGCCATCGTTGGACTGTTCCTATTTAGTGTCGATTATGTGTTCAATGCTGTCTTTGAACAACGCCACCGAGATCGGTTCAATATTTTACTCGGAAAAAATAACGATACCAAAGGCGTGGGATACAACACCAACCAATCTGTTCTGACTGTCAAGTCTGGAGGGTTCTCCGGAAAGGGGTATTTACAAGGAGATCGAACCCGAGGAGATTTTGTGCCAGAACAACACACCGATTATATTTTTAGTGCCCTTGGAGAAGAGTGGGGTTTTATAGGAAGCTCCTTGTTGGTTCTTTTATTTACAGCTTTTGTACTGCGCATTCTTTACCTTGCAGAACGCCAAAAAACAACTTTTAGCAGGGTATATGGCTACGGAATTGCCGCCGTCTTTTTTTTCCACTACACAATTAATATCGGCATGGTCATCGGCTTGTTTCCTACCATCGGAATCCCACTGCCCTTTTTTAGCTATGGAGGTTCTGCCTTGTGGGGATTTACCGTCTTGCTGTTTCTTTTTATAAAGTTAGATGCCAGCAGGTCCTACGAATTGTGAGAATATTATAAGAACTCGCATCTTAAAGAGGGGATTGCTGACACAAAATATTTTTAAAAGAAAAAACCCCAACGAATCAGTTGATTCGTTGGGGTTTTTTGGTGGGTCATACTGGATTCGAACCAGTGACTTCTACCCTGTCA
>TARA_B110000879_G_scaffold54548_1_pt1 | contig 28551 bp, 21 predicted proteins | sample TARA_B110000879 | Tara Oceans TARA_B110000879 (sample SAMEA4398094) | marine metagenome | biome: Polar Biome; feature: [SRF] surface water layer (ENVO:00010504); material: water (ENVO:00002006), including particulate matter (ENVO:01000060) such as... | depth 5 m
GGTGTCTCTTCGCTTCTGCTTCTTTGTGCCGTGCAGAGAAACCATCGCAGTCCAGTGAATTGCCCCTTTTGGCCAACGCCAGGGAAGTGGGACGTTCAAAGTCAGCTTTGTTGGCATCGGTATCGCGCAAAGAGACATCGCCGCCTGCTGGACCTCCGACGGCCAATCTCGCAGATTTCAAGCAGCACGTCGCACCGGTGCTCACCAAAACCTGCGTGGCGTGTCACGGTCCTGAAAAGACCAAGGGAAAATTCCGCATCGACACTCTGGATCCGGATCTCATGCAAGGGGGCGATGGCGAATGGTGGCTGGAGGTTCTCGATGTCTTGAGCAACGGTGAGATGCCGCCTGAAGATGCAGACGTTGAATTGGCGGATGCGGATCTTAGCAAGGTCATCGAGTGGCTGGGGCCCGAGATTCAGAAGGCTTCGACGGTGCAGCGTAGCGAAGGAAGCCATTCGTCATTTCGTCGCATGGCGCGATACGAATATAGCTACGCGCTTCAAGATTTGCTTGGCTTGCCCTATTCCCTCGCCGATCGCCTGCCCCCGGAAACGGCATCCGAGGACGGCTTCAAGAACAGCTCTGAAATGCTGCAGATGTCGGCCATGCAATTCGAAACCTATCGCGAGATTGGTCTCAAAGCTCTCAAGCATGCCACTGTTCGTGGTGAGCGTCCCAAAATGGATGTCTATCGCCTGCCTCTCCAGGAAGAGGCGTTTTCGGCAATCAACAATGAAAATATTGGGGAGATCCATCCACTCAACCTGAAGGCTAAGAAAGGCGAGAAGGCAAAAAAAGATGTCTCTCTAGACAAGAGAAATCATTCGGTGAAATTGAATCTGAGCAATCACCTTCCCGATGAAGGCATCATGCGCGTTACCGTCCGCGCCGGGCGGTCGACTATGAACGCCGATGAATACGCAAGCCTGCGCTTAATTTTCAGTGCTCATACCAGCAATAACGCCAATTTCTCCCAGGTGGTCAGTGCTCGCGATCTTCCCGTCACGGCATCTGCTGACAAACCGCAATTCATCCACTTTGATATTCCTCTCAGTGAAATCCAACGCAACCCATTCCGGAACAATGAAGAGAAATTTCCCAGGCGGGATGAGTTTTTAACCATTCAATATAGTTCCAGTACACGCAACAAAGAACCTCTCGGTGTTCTGGTAGATTTTATTGAAATCAGCGCGCCGTTCCACGAGCAATGGCCGCCCAAAACCCATCGAGATATTTTTATCGAGAGTAAAAATAAATCGGATGAGCAAGTTTATGGCCGCGAAGTATTAACTCAATTTATGGAGCGTGCCTGGCGTCGGCCTGTCACCACGAAGGAAGTAAATCCCTTTGTGGCCCTGTTCATTGAGTATCGTCTCGATTTCACGGACCTGGAAGAGGCCATGTTGGAAGTGTTAGCGACAGTCCTGGCGACACCGGAATTTCTCTATCTGGCGCAACAAATCTCCGTCAATCATTCGGAAAATTCAAACACGATCAGTGACATGGAGTTGGCAAGCCGGCTCTCATTTTTTCTGTGGTCCAGCATCCCTGACAAGGAACTCTTAGAAATTGCCCGGAAGGGAAAACTTAGTGATGCCACGGTTCTGGCATCTCAAGTCAAACGGATGCTGGCGGATTCCCGATCAAATCGATTCTCTCAAAATTTCGTTCAGCAATGGCTCGGAATGGACGCCCTGGAGAGTGTGACGCATGTGAATGACAGGTCACTCAAAGAAGCGATGGAGGAAGAGCCCATTGCCTTCTTTAAGGAAGTGTTGAATCGCAATAGTAGCGTGATGGACTTCATCCACTCGGACTATGCCGTGGTCAACGAACGCCTGGCCAATCACTACAAAATCCGGGACGTTTATGGGCCTCATTTCCGCAAAGTGCTGATCAAGCCTGAAATGAATCGCGGCGGGATTTTGACAGGTGCGGCAATCCTGACGATGAACTCTGACGGTGAAGATTCTAATCCTCTCCAACGCGGCGTCTGGATGCTGGAACGGATCCTGCATGATCCACCACCGCCACCACCGCCCAATGTCCCGGAAGTCGATCTGACGGATCCCAAGATCTTACAAATGACGCTCAAAGAGCGCATCGCAGATCACCGGAATAAACCGGCCTGTATCTCGTGCCATGCAAAAATTGATCCTTGGGGAATTGCTTTCGAAAACTACGACGCATTGGGAGTCTACCGTACTAAAATTAAGAATAAGCCGGTGGATGCCACTTCAGCACTTTTCAACAAGCAGGAATTGGCGGGGATGGATGGTTTAAAGCGCTACCTGCTTGCGGAGCGGCAAGATCAATTTTCCAGAGCGATCGTTCATAAAATGACGGCATATGCTCTCGGTCGGCCATTGTCTTTCAGTGATCGTGCTGAAATTGACAGCTTGGCTCTCCAATTTAGAAAAAAGGGGGATCGGCTGGGTGATTTGATACAGTTGATCATCCACAGCAGTATCTTTAACTCAAAGTAGGAGTCAGGAAGTAATGATGAACAACAAAGCAGAATCCTTGAATCGCAGAAAATTTCTTCGTGGGACGGGTGTCGCTCTTGCCTTGCCATGGTTTGAAACGTTTGCGGCAAATGAATCCAAGCGAGACCCTGCCCCGAAACGATTTGTCAGTATCTACCATCCTGATGGTGTCGGATTGCCGGTCAAAGCGGATCCGGCCTGGAAGGATTGGAGCTGGTTCCCCCGGGGCGGCGAGAAAGATTTTGAGTTGACCAAAGTACTCGATGTCCTCGAGCCTTTGCGCCGTGAAATCACGATTTATTCAGGGCTCTCGCATCCGGCTGCAAGAACGGTTCATGGCCATTCGAATGCCGATCAGTATCTGACGGGTGCGGCGACGGGTGGCCACGGTTCCTATAAAAACTCTGTTTCCCTTGATCAGGTCTATGCGGCGCACGCGGGAGAATTCACGCGTCATTCTTCGTTGGTGATGTCGACCAATGGGGGCGTAGGTGGCCCACGTGGCGCACAGACTCAATCCTACAATCGTGAAGGCCGACCTATCCCGGCCTTAAATAATCCGAAGCAGATCTTCGATATGCTTTTTGTGACCAGCGGTAAGGATGCCGCGGCAAAACTAGCTAGAAGCAAAAGTGCGCTGGATCTCCTGATTGGCAATACGCGCTCGTTTGGACGAAGGCTTTCCAAGCATGATCAGGAGACTCTTCAGCAGTATCTCGATGCCGTTCGCGATACCGAAGTGAAATTGGAGAAAGCGCGAAAGTGGATTGATACACCTGTGCCCAAGGTGGATACCCGCCATCTGACCTTGGATGCAGATCCAAAAGAGGCGCGGCTTTACTTTAAGACCATGTATGAACTGATCTATCTTTCCTTCCTGAGTGATTCAACTCGCGTGGCGACCTTTCAGTTGGGTCGGGAGAATGGTGGAGGTCAACACAACCTGCTTTCAAAGGCCGTTGGACTCGGAAATGCCCATGCCCTCACTCATGCGGTCAAAAAGCCCAAGGGTTGGGAAAACCTAGGCACCTATAATCGCTATCAAGCGGAAGAATTTGGTCGTTTCGTGCAGAAGCTAAAAGACACCTCAGAGCCGAGCGGGCAGGGGAACTTGCTGGACAACACCTTTGCCATGCATGGTTCCGCTTCCAGCAGTTTCCACCTCTCTCGCAACTATCCCATCATCTCTGCCGGTGGGAAAAATCTCGGCTTCGAAAATGGCCGCTATCTCAAGTTCGGCGAAGGCAACGAAGATAACCAGGCCGGTGCCGGAATCGTGACCGACCGGGGATGGCAAGGCAAAGTCGAGGCTGAAGAGCTTCCGCTCTCCCGCCTCTTTGTCACCGTCTTGCAAAGACTCGGCGTCGAGGCGGAATCGTTCGGTGGGATCACGGGAACGCTGGGGAGAGTGTAAGGTTCTCCCTCCTGAACTGGCAGATGCCGACCCCGGCCTCGCGGCGCGCTTCGAGCGAGAGGCCAAATCGATGGCCCGGCTCGAACACCCGAACATCGTTCACGAAGACTACCGAGGACGCCACCGGGAAGGTCCTCCACTACACAAGCAATGCAACACCCACCAGTGAGGTGGTGGGTGATCGATAGAGAGATCAGGATTTCGGTAACCAGCCGAGTTTTACGAGGAAAGCATCGGCTTCCTTGAGTGTCCGCTCCCGGTGCTCACCGCGGTTGAAAAAGCCGTGACCGGCACCCTCATAGCGAACGAGTTTGCAGCGTCGATTAAGTTTCTTCATCTGCCTCTCGAAGGCTTCGACCGAACCGATCGGCACGGTGGTGTCTTTCGTTCCATGCATGATCAGAGTTGGCGGGGTGTGCTTGCCGATGTGGTGGGCTGGCGAAAGTTCTGCAGGTTTCTCAACCCCAAGGCGTGCCGAGGCAATAGTGCGGGGGGCCTTCCACTCGCCAAGATCACCCAGCGTGGTGGCGGGATTAAAAAGGATCATCGCATTGGGTCTTTCGCTGCTGCCCAAGCCCGTCAGCGTGCCAATGCTCGCGGCCACATGACCACCTGCAGATCCGCCCCCGGTGGCAATTCGTTTGGGATCAACGCCAAGTTTTTCGGCATTCTTTCGGACCCACACCAGCGCGGCTTTGCCGTCCTTCACGCATTCGACTGCCGCGACCCCGTGGCGGCTTTTTACGCGATAGTCCACCAGCATCGTGATCATCCCGCGTCCGGCAAAGTGCCGCGCCTGCGACTCGAACTGGGTAGGCGACCCGGAATTCCAACCACCGCCAAAGAAGAACAAGATAGCCGGTTTAGCCTGCCCTTCGACTTTCTTACCAAAGATCCACAGCTTCATCTCAACCTCGTCAACCGTGCGATAGACCTCAGTTCGGGCATCGTTAATTTCAGGCGGATAGGGCGGGGCTGCGGGAAGGATAGCAACCAAGAGCGCGCAAAGGGCAAATCTAACCATGGAGGATGTAACGTCAAACTGCCCGTCTTGTTGCAATAATTCACTCGGAGAAATACAAATAGTTTTTGGCGATCCCCACTCTTCCTGATCTTTGCTGACAGTGTTCTGTTCCTGAAAGGGTAAGAATAATGATGCGCACTAAAATTTATGTTCCCTTCTTGCTGCTGCTGGCAGTCGTTCTGACCGTGGTGTTTGTGGGATGGCCTGACGAAGCGGAGGAACCCGACACGTGGACCGAGCAGGGGGCCTGGTATAAGGGGAACACGCATACGCATTCATTGTGGAGTGACGGGAACGACTTCCCTGACATGATTGTCGATTGGTATAAAACCCAAGGTTATGATTTCCTCGCCTTGTCGGATCACAATGTCCTGAGTCGAGGAGAGAAATGGATGAGCGTGAAGGAGATTGAAAAGCGTCGTAAGCTCGGAGGAGAGGGCACCCTGGATCACTATTTGGAGAGGTTTGGCGAAGATTGGGTGGAGCTGCGCGGCGAAGAGGGGGCCCGCGAGGTGCGTCTCAAAACCCTGGAGGAGATTCGTCCCCACTTTGAGGAAGAAGGGAAATTTCTACTCATCGAGGCCGAGGAAATCACCGACAAGTTCCGACAGTTTCCGGTGCATATTAACGCTGTGAACGTGGGGGAACCCATTGTCCCGCAACATGGTGAATCGGTGGTGGAGACGATGCGCAACAACTTACGAATGGTGGAGGAGCAATCGAAGCGATTGGGGCGCCCCATCTTAACCCACCTCAATCATCCGAATTTTCATTGGGCCATTACACCTCAACAATTGGCTGAAGTTGTGGAAGAGCAATTCTTTGAAGTTTATAACGGACACCCGGGAATCAACCATCTCGGTGACGACGATCGTCCCGGCGACGAAGCGATTTGGGACATTGCAAATACCTTGCGTCTTCTTGTCCATAATGCTCCTCCCTTGTTCGGCGTCGCGACAGATGACTCGCATCATTATCATGGAGGGAAGGTTTCGCCGGGCCGTGGCTGGGTCATGGTGTGGTCGGATTCGCTGGAGGCGGATCACTTGGTTGAGGCCATGCAAAAGGGAGAGTTTTATTCGTCTAGCGGGGTGGTTCTGAAAAGAAGCAATTACGAACTGGGGGCGCGAAAGCACGTCGTGGAGATTACAGAGGTGGAAGGGGTGAGCTTTGAGACCAAGTTTATCGGAACCCGCCGGACGACTCCTGAGATCACCGGCGAGGTGTTTGCGACGGTGAGCGGTAACCGTGCGGAGTATGAATTGACCGGAAACGAGCTTTATATCCGGGCGGTGGTCACCTCTTCTCGTCCCCATGAAAATCCCTCCTACAAAGGTCAACGCGAGCAAGCCTGGACTCAGCCCGTTGGTTGGCAACGGAATCTCGAATCAAAAATTGAAACGAAATAAAAGGGCCTAGTTCCTTACCCTCATTCATAAATTCCGATGTGTTCGTCTTTCATCTTTGTCGTCTTCCTTGCCCCGGGTGCTTTTTCGAGATGGCTGCGTTCCTGCTCGGTCACGCTCCCCGCACCGCTCCCTCGAAGCACATGGATTGACTTTAATGAGTAGGTATGCCTCTCCAATCTACCCTCGAAGAACGGTCTTAGCCAGAATTGTGTCCCTTTCTTTCCCTGTATCCCCAACCGTGGAGTCCCATGAAATCAGGGCTGGAAAAGGAGTTTTCTAGTAACTATTTCTCGCTATAATCAAATGCTGGGCTAAAGCTCGAAAGTTAAATATTATGTTCAAGAAAACTGATTTCTATTTTCTAACTTCGGCCGGGTTAAGTTTGGTCGCCAGCGTCGCTCTGTGGTTTCTCTACGATAAAGAGTCTGGACTCTTCGTGGGGCTCTGGGTTCCGTCGATTTTGGCTCTTTGGGTGGGCGTGAGAGTGTCGCTGCTTGCCGCTTCAACCGGTCGTGGAGGGTCCTCCCGGAAATGACTCTGGAATTCTTGGTCGGGTCTGGAATGCTGCTCTTCTTCTTCGGAGTAAGTATCACCCTTGTGGTTTTAAAGGGCGTTATGGTGGCACGAAACGAATTTCAGGACGGGCAATACGGAGACTCCAAATTAGAGGATCTAGAGGACCCTGAAGACCCTAAGGAGTGAAAGTCTGCGCCGCAGGCGTAACGGCAAGTGTGATAGGTCAAAATCTCGCGAAGAGAATTTGGATAGACGGATTTTACTTTTTGAGTGGACCGCTTGAGGTCTTCGGGGGAAGGGTAAAATAACGAGATCTCGAAAAATCTATCCGAACAACCAACAAAAAAGCGCTACTTCTGTTCCAAGCTTCCCCTCCCCGCAGCCCATTTTAAAACCATCGCTGTAGAGGGAATTGAGACCAAGGGTCTTTTAAAAGTTCCTGAAAGCACTAATCATTGTTTTCGCGATTGAAGAAGACGCGTGCACCGGGCTTGTCCACGAGATAGGCGTAAGCCCATTGCAAGAGGACGAAAAGTTTGGAACGGAAGCCGACAAGGAAGGCGATGTGAACGAGCAGCCAAGCAATCCATGCGAAAAAGCCTTTCATGCGAATTTTTTCGGTCTGCATTACGGCCACGTTTTTTCCGATGACAGCCATGGTGCCTTTGTCCCAGTAGGCAAACTTGGGCCGGAGAGAAACCTTCCGCTTGGCATGATCGGTGGTTTCGAGACGGGCTTCTTCCTTAAGGAGCTTCGCAATGTGCTTACCAGCTTGTGCCGCTGCGGGGGAAAGGCCAGGGACTTGGACGCCATTTTTGTCGACCAAGTTGATAATGTCGCCAGCAGCGAAGAGGTCGGAAAATCCCGGTAGCGAGAGGTCCGGCTCTACTGCGATTCGTCCTGCGCGATCGGTTTCGACCCCGATTTGTTTGGTGAGATCGTGAGCTTGCACTCCGGCGGCCCAGATGATCGTTTCCGCTTTAATCCAGCCTTCGCTGGAAACCAAGGCACAGGTCGAGCCTTCGTTGAGGTGGACTCTACCGGGCTGAATATCATCGACGCTTGTATCTAGGAGAACTTCCACTCCCAAATCTTGCAAACGGTGCTTGGCATACTTGGAGAGTTCAGGATCGAAGGGTTCGAGAAGGCGAACACCAGCTTGGACGAGGATAATCTTGAGTTCGGCAGGGTCGATGTTTCGAAAATCTGAGCGCAGTGCGCGCCGGACGAGATCGGAAAAAGCGCCCGCCAGTTCAACGCCTGTTGGGCCCCCTCCGATCAGAAGAATAGTCATCAGGCGACGACGTTCGGCCAGATCTTCCGTGAGTTCAGCCCGTTCCAAAGCTGAGAGGACCCGGGCTCGAATGCGATGGGCGTCGCCGAGCGTTTTGAGTCCAATGGTGTGCTCGGCCCACTGGTCATGGCCGAAGAAAGAGGTTCGCGCTCCACAGGCCAAGACGAGATGATCGAAAGAGTATTGGCGCCCGTTGGAAGTTGCCACTTTGGTTAGTGGATCGACTTTAATGATTGTGTCGAGGAGGACTTTGACATTGTCGGCTTTGCTAAGGATACTGCGGAGCGAACGCGCGATATCGGGGGCCGCAAGGGAAGTGGTGGCGACCTGATAAAGTAGCGGTTGAAAAAGGTGATGATTCTCCCGGTCTATCAAAGTCACTTGGAAACGAGAGTCGTCGGCCAATGTTTGGGCACAGGCGAGTCCGGCGAATCCACCTCCAATGATAAGCACTTTTTTTGGTTCAGGCACAAATCACTCTAGCACAATTTTTCGTGTTGAAAAGGGTGACGCTCCCTGTTTTGGGTCCTTCCGATGTTGCGGAGCGCCCAAAAGAGATCAGCAATCCCATGGAACTGCATGAAGCATTGAAAAATCTCAAAAAGATGAATCCGGATCGCTTGTGTGGGCGAACACCTTTGTATGATGCATAAAAAAACTGCGCTCTGCTTTGTTTCGTTACTGGCGACTGCCCTCTGGGCCGGAGCTGACTCCCTCGACAAGAAATCCGGTGTGCCGACTTTGGTGCTCGCTGACTTCGATAAAGAAGGGGTGGCAGATGGATGGGAAACCGTTAATGACAGCGTAATGGGGGGTCGGTCGAAGGGCGGGCCGAGTTTTGAGAAAGGCATCCTGACTTTTTCGGGAGCGACCAACACTAATGGCGGAGGCTTCTCCTCGATCCGCACCGAGCCTGGCAAGTTTGATTTGTCCGGGAAATCCGGCTTACTGATTCGTGCGAGAGGAGATGGCCGCACTTATAAAGTGGAATTGCGGACGGATATTTCGATGGGAAACTGGACCGTTCCGTTCCGCGCGGATTTCGAGACTGTAAAAGGCGAGTGGCGCGAATTCTTCGTTCCTCTCAAGTCATTCACGCCTACCCTTTTCGGTCAAAAGCTCCCGACTTCGCCAACCCTCGATCCGACGAAGGTGAGTTCGTTGGGGTTCATGATCTATGACAAGAAGGACGGAGCCTTTTCCCTCGAAGTCGACTGGGTCAAGGCGATCGTGAAGAGCGGAGACAGTTCTGGGAAAGAATCAGGAACGATTGTCGGCAAAGCGCTTGCTGATGGTAGATTCGGGACGCTCGCAGCCGCCCTGACCGAGTCGGGCCTGCTAGATGTGCTTCAAGGCAAAGGTCCCTTTACGGTCTTCGCGCCGACTGACGAAGCCTTCGCGAAGTTGCCCAAGGGAACCGTGGAAGATCTTTTGAAGCCGGAGAACAGGGAGAAGCTGCAGTCGGTGCTGAAGTATCACGTGAGCCCGGGTGCGACCGGTTTGGTTGCCGCGCTTGAAGTGGGAGCAGCCAAGACGGTCCAAGGAGAGTCTCTTTCTATCGCCTTCACTGACGGCCGAGTGAGGGTTAACGGTGCCGCGATTGTCAATGCCGACATAACGTGCAGTAACGGAGTGATTCACGTAATCGATTCTGTGTTGCTGCCGCCGGCACCCACCAACGATATTCCGAGCGTGGCCAAGCGAGCCGGATCGTTTGGGACCTTGCTAGCAGCCGTAAAGGCCGCGGGTCTGGATGGTGTACTAGCCGGCGAGGGTCCTTTCACGGTTCTTGCTCCAACCGATAACGCTTTCAAGGCGCTCCCGAAAGGCACTGTCAAGGAACTGCTCAAGGAGGAGAATCTAGATCAGTTGAAGGCGATCCTCAGCTATCATGCTATCGCAGGAAAGATCTCGGCAGGCGATGCCCTGAATGCGAAAAACGCCAAAACCCTCAACGGGAAATCGGTTAACTTCGGAATCAAGGACGGAGTGCTGCAGGTCAATGGAGTCACGATTCGCACGACTGACATTCAGTGCGACAACGGGGTGATCCACGTGATCGATGCGGTGCTCTTACCGCCCTCGGAGGAAATCACCAGTCGCCAGGAGAGGTCAACGGGCAAGGCTGCGATGAGCGCGGTAGAGCAAATTGAGCGAGCGATCGATCGCGGTGTGCCCATCTTCAATGACGGAGACCCCGGAAAGTGCGCGGAGATCTACAAAGAGTGTCTGACCGGATTGGCAAGCGATCAGTCGATGGATCCTAAGGTTCGCACCGTTATTAAGGGACTGATGGATCAAGCGAGCAAAGCCGAGACCGACGCTGATCGTGCGTGGCTCTACCGTGCTGGCTTGGATCATCTTTACTCCGCGGTTACCAAGTTCTGATGGAGTCGGAGCGAAACCTGAGGAGCTTTTTTATCGACTGTGAAGTCTGTTAGGAATTTTCTTCTCGGGTAGGGGATTGCGGGCCGTTGTTAAAAAGGTCGAAGAGGGAAAGGTCGAAGAGTCTTAGAAAAAGATCAACTAATCTCCGTCTGCGCCAAAAAAGTGGGCTTTTTTACAATGCAGGATACAGTCTCAGTAGCGACTAATAACCCATTCGAAACCCCACGAGAGGCGTATCCGAATTCGGGTTTGAAGTAGAACCCTTGGCCACCTGATGTTTCACATTCTCAATCTTTTCTGTGCGCTCTCGTTTATTGGTTACGGAGTAAGTTGCCTGACAGCTGCGCACATGGTGCGTGAGTTCAAGCGCTTTGAACTTCCCAATTACCGAAAGCTGACTGGTATTCTCCAGCTCTTGGGAGCGGTCGGTCTGCTTATCGGCTTCCGATTTCCGATAATCGGTGCCCTGGCAGCGGGCGGTTTGGCCCTCCAGATGTTGATCGGATTTGGAGTCAGGCTGAAAATCCGCGACCCCTTCCTGCACGGCATCCCGGCCCTCGTCTACCTGCTGATCAACGCATGGCTTTGCGCCCAGTTCCTCGAGCAACTTGCTAAGTGAGGATCAGGACTAGTGAGAGCGCCAGCATGACAGCTGCGGGTAGTGACTTTTTCGGAGAATCTTTTACCTTCACATGCATGGTGAGGGCCCCGGCCATCAGTCCGGCCATGATCATCGCGGCGGGCTTCACCAATTCGGGAATGAAAATTCCGGCAAGCAAAGCCAGGGCAGCTCCCACCTTGAGAATACCTATGACCAAGAATACCGAGCCCGGTAAACCGTAAGTCGTAAATTCCTCTTTCAAACTGGATGTTTGGCCACCGCGATACGAGGTCTTCTTCTTTGATCTCAAAAACCAGACATTGAGGATGCCCAGGCCAATGATCAGCTGACAGATAATATGAAAGATCGTCATAGGTAGTCTGCTATCTCACTGAATATACCTAATAGCGACAAGTCAAAAATACTTGCTGCAATTTGTGATGACTTTGAGCCAAATTCCCTCTGATCACTTTCGAAAAGGCAAACGGCCACAGTGACCATGGCTCGGTCGAAAAGGGAACGTTGATCTCCGCCCGGGCGGTAAAGAAGGTCAATCCAAAGGCAAAAATTCTCTACTACCGCAACGTTATGGTCCACTACGACGGCTATGCGGCCAACAAGGACCTCGAGAAAATTCCCGGAAGGTTTCTCGAGGATGGGAAGGGCAACACTAAGCCAGTGCGCAACCGCGTCCAGGCCTACGACATGTCCAACTCGGACGTGCGTCACTGGTGGGTGGACACCTGTAAGAACATGACCTCAGACCCGGCTATCGACGGAATCTTCCTCAACGGCAATATCAAGGCGCTGGAACCAGGATATCTCGCTCGGCAGATTGGTGTGGGCAAGAAGAAGCAGATGATGGACGGCTAGCACCTCATGATGAAGGAGATGCGCGAAGCGATCGGCCCCAAACAACTGCTGGTAGCGAACATCCTCCGTGCGCGGTTCAAGAACGGGGGACTCGAGTATCTGGACTATTTCGATGGCTCATATCTGGAGAATTTCTTCCACAAGGTGGGCAAAGCTAGTTGTGAAGAGTATGTCGCCAAGGGCATCGAATTGATGCAGAAAGCGGCGCGTCAGGGGAAGATTATCGCCTTCACTGCCGGGCTTGCGGAGCCAAAGAACTCGAGCAAAATGGAAATCGATGAGAGCCACGCTTCGGTAACCCTTAATCTCACGAAGCGAACCGCCGAAATCCAGTGGCGACATCCCACTTTAGACAGCGAATCGGGTAGACGGTGGGTTTAAACTGCCGCCACACACACCACCGGCTATAGCGGTTGTCCTGCGGCTAAGCTGAAGTGACTTCGTGTGATTGGAACTTCTTTATCGCACGGCGGTTTCAATTCGCTACTTGCTCGGCATCCCTTTGATTTTTTCTTCAACGATGGGCTTCGACTTTTACCTCATCCAGAAAATCCTCGGCTCGCTCTTCGTTACTTCGCGAGCGAGAGGCAGATGACTTCGGTGTCGTTGCGAATGAAGGTGCACTTTCTGGCGTAGGCAGGGTGTGACCAGACGATGTCGCGTTGTCGGAGATCGAGGCCATTGGGTTCGATGACGTGAGCGCGATCGATTTCCTCGTAGCCTTTCAGGGAAAGCTTCGCGATCACGAGGTCGCCCTTCTCGGTGAAGAGAAAGTAACGGTCTTCATGAGGGGTGACAAAGACGGTGCCCCAACGCACGGGTTCCTCAAGGGCGATGGGCTTGAGGGATTCCCACACTCGTTTCCCGGTGAGAGCCTCCATGCAGCGGAATTGTCCGTAGCTGCAAGCTCCGAAGAGATGACCGTCATGCAGCACGGGTGCGTTCATGATGCCGTGAAGGTGGGTCGTCTTCGTCTCGCTGGCGCGCTCCGTGCGATAGACGATCGCCGGGGTGGATTCATCTTTCTTAAGTTTAAGGAGCATCGATCCGTTGTAGAAGCAGGTGAGAAAGAGATGATCTCCGTCAATCATCTGCGGAGTTACGATGGTGAGGCCGTAACGAATTTTCCAGGGAATGCTCCAGTAGACTTTGCCCGTCAGCGGATCGAGGGCATTGATAGCCTCCGGATGCCAGATGAGAAGGAGATTGCGGCCGCCATGCTGGACGATGCGCGGCGGGCAATAGCCGGGATGTTTGGCTGAAAGGGATCGCCAGACTTCCTTGCCAGTCACCTTATGGAAAGCAACGGCAGTAGTGCCATCGCCGCTTCCAAGACAGATCAAGAGATCGCCATGCACGAGAGGTGATGCCGCGAATCCCCAGGTCTGGGTTTTCACCGCGAAGAGCTTCTTGAAATCATGAGACCACTTCTCGGTGCCATCTTCGGTTGCGCGGCAAATGAGTTTCCCCTCACCGCCAAAGGTGTAGACGCGCTCACCATCGACAAGAGGAGTGGCCCGGGGGCCCGCCGAATAGGACATGGTGTAAGGGGAATCGTAGGCTTTTTCCCAGATCACTTTGCCGGTGCTTGCATCGAGACAAAGAAGGCGTTCGTTCCCTTGCTTGTTTCCGGTGCGCGCGCCCTCGGCTTTCGCTTCGGGAGTGTTGAGCGCCTTGCGGTCCATGACGAAAACACGATCACCGGCGACCGATGGTCCGGCATAGCCACGGTTGACGGGTGTGCGCCAGAGAACCTTGGGGCCGCCACTTGGAAACTTGTCGATAATCCCGCTCTCCCGCCAAACTCCGTCGTGTTGTGGGCCGAACCATTGCGGCCAGTCGTCTGCAATGGCAGAGGCCGAGAGAGCAACAAAGAGGAGTGAGGCTGATAGAAGAGATTTCATGATGCAGGAATGATGAGTGTTTTTCGCATGTCGGAGTCCCTTCTGCGAATTCAATTGCTGATAATTTTCTTTTTGACTTGGGTGTGGCGTGCTCCCCAAAATTTGAATCATCCCTTATAGGGTCCCCGGCGTTAGACGGGCCTGTGACTCTCATGAAAAGGACTCGGTGAAGTGTGTTGTCAGCTCGAGGTGAGCGAGGCGACCTACCATCGATGGAAGAAACAACATGACGGAGCCCAGATGGAGACGGTGAAACGTCTCAAAGAGCTAGAGAAGGAAAACCCCCGCCTCAAGAAATTGGGCGCGGAGCAGGCCCTCGACACGGACATGCTCAAGGAGATTAACGCAAAAAAGTGGTGAGCCCGAAGCGCCGAAGAGAAGCCGTGGATGTTCTGTAAAGAGCCTTCGAGGTAAGCGAACGTCGGGCTTGTCGGGTTATTAATCAGCCTCGGGTAACCCAACGTTACCAGGGAACAAAACCATCGGTAGGTGGCCCCTTAGTCAAAGCGATCCGAGAAGTCGCAATGCGTGAACCCCGTGCAGGCTATCGCACCGTGACCAAACACTTGCGCCTTGATAGCTGGCAAGTGAACCGAAAAAGGGTTCACCGGCTCTGGAAGCAAGAAGGACTCTAGATTCCCGCGAAGCCTGCCAAAAAGAGAGCTCGAGGAAACTCTGATGGATCCAGTCAATTACGAGTGACTGCTCTGACCTTGTAACCAATCGCACGGAGGTGGTTTGCGCTCCAAGCGTTGCAAGTATTGGGGAAGAAAAAGCGTGCGACCACGGTAGAATTGGCTCGCCCCGTAACGTCCGGGACCAAGAGGCAGGAGGCGTCCCTTACCATCACGTTGGGAGTGGGGTAGGCCAAGGCGCGGAAGGCGAGGGAAAGGTCACGATCTCGTTGCGATAGAAGCCCTCATCACCCCAGCCAAACTCAAGCCAATCTCCGGTCAACTGAGTGGTAATCTCGGGGAGCACGTTCTCCAGGGCCTTGCGAGGGAGGACGAGGCCGGTGTGTTGCCCGTGGGAAAAGACCGGCAGGGGAGTGCGCTCAGCGTGTTCCGAAATCGCGAACGGAAAATGCGGGTTGGTGCGAGGGACAGTCGAAATAGAGCACGAGGTGAGCGGAAGAACCGCAAACCAAGTGCAAAGAGGTAGCTCATTCCGAAATGTGAGCGAGAAGCGACGGATTAAAAGCTAAAAAACCAGCACTTAGGGGTGTCTGTGATTCCGAGCTGGGCAAGTCCTACTGTTTTTGCCGAATGGTTGCCAGGAGCTCTTGAAGTTCGGCGACTTTTCCTGGGTGCTTGGCAGCCAGGTTGTTGGTTTCACCGATGTCCTCTTTGAGATTGTATAGCTGGAGTTTGGGGAGGGTTTTTAGGGCTTTCTTGTCGACCCTGGAAAAACCACCGGACTCGGGGCCGGTGATGAGTTTCCAGTCGCCGGAGCGGACGACGAAGTGCTTGCGTCCTGCTCCCATCACGATGGCCTTCCGGGGTTTGGCCGGGCCACCTTTGAGAATGGGAAGGAAGGACTCACTGTCGGGAGCTTGTCCGGCGGGGAGGGGGGCTCCGGTGAGATCGGCTAGAGTGGCGAAGAGATCGGTGAAGCAGATTGTGTGATTGACGGTCCGACCTTCTTTAATCGCGGCGGGCCAGCGTATGATGAAGGGCATGCGGTGACCGGCTTCCCAGGCGTCTGCTTTCATGCCGCGCAATCCGCCGGAGCTGTCGTGCGAGAATTTTTGAGTGTCGACATCATACCAAACGGGTCCGTTGTCGGAGGAGAATACGACGAGGGTGTTCTTCCTCATGCCTGCTTTGTCGAGCGCGGCGAGCACCTTGCCGATCTCGGCGTCGATCATGTGGGTGAAATCGCCGTAGAGCCCGGCCTTTGTCGAGCCGATAAATTCCGCGGTCGGTAACCACGGAGTGTGTGGGCCGGGGTAGGCGAGGTAGAGCATGAGGGGTTGTTCTTCTCTCTTTGCTGCATGTTTTTCGATGGCCGAAATCGCTTCGGTGGTGAAGCGGGGCGTGACTTCGTCGAGTGTAAGATCGGGAGCGATTCCGCCGGCACGCCAGAATTTTCCCTGAATGGGTGACCAACCTTCGGTGCTGTTGGCATCGATGGTGAGCGAAGGAGGCATGATGGCCTTGTTGTCGCGGATGTAGAAGTAGGGCGGGATGTCGGTTGAGGCGCGGATACCAAAGAAGGTGTCGAAGCCGCGATCAACTGGGCCACCACTCAGAGTGCCTTCGAACTTTTTGTCCTCGAAAAACCCGAGATGCCATTTGCCGACCATCGCGGTACGGTAGCCGTTTTTCTGGAGCATCGCGGGGAGGGTCAGACGACTTTCATCGATGGCGGCGTTGTTTTTCCAGATGATCGGCTTGCGGAAGGGATAACGTCCGGTCATCAGCCCGTAGCGCGAGAGGTGGCAGAGAGGGCCGGGCGCGTGGGCATCGGTGAACTTTAAGCCCTCCTTGGCGAGTTGGTCGATGTTCGGAGTGGGGATTTTTGAGTCGGAGTTGTAGCAAGTAGGGTCGCCGTAGCCCATGTCGTCGGTGAGGATGATGACGATGTTGGGCTTGTCCGCAGCGAGGGCGTTGCCAAAGCAAAGGAGGCCGAGGGTGAGTTTCTTGAAGAAGGTCATGGCTAGGAGGGTAGAGAGTTTGGCGCAAAGAAGCAAAGGCGGGAAGAGGGAGGCTTGGTCGAAATCTGATCCTTGCTTCTATGGGCTGTTGTTTGATCCGCAGAAGAAATTCATTGGGGCGAGAGTGCTAGAGGTTTACTAAGTTACTTCTAAAGTATGCAGGAAGAACTTCACGACGGAGCACTTTCGTTTTGTCTCAATATCGGGCCGATCGCTCTTGAAGTGACGGCGAATGGTGGTCATTTGACAGCTGGGTTTGATCTCGGGGAGCGAGTGGTCAGGCCCTATGCACCAGCTCTTTGGAAGCCGGATGAGGTCAGTGGGGATTTGCCGGTGTTGCTCACTCATTTACGAGGTGATTTCTTTTGTCTGCCTTTTGGGCCCCAAAGGGAAGGGCCTCCACATGGAGAGACGGCGAACGGGATTTGGGCCAAGGATGATTCAGAGGATGGGGAACTCCGGCTCTCGATGAGGACCGGTGATACCGATTGCCGGGTGACGAAGTCGATCCGGACGGTGGAGAACCACCGGGCTCTGTATCTTTCCCATACCATCGAGGGATTGAACGGGAAGTGGAGCTATGGAAGTCATCCCATTCTTGATTTTTCCAATCTAAAAGATGGTGAGGGGCGGGTGAGTACTTCGGCGTTTCGGTGGGGGTCGACTTATCACGGGGTTTTTGCAAATCCGTTGGATAAGGAGTATCAATCGCTTCGCTCCGGTATCTTGTTTGATTCGCTTTCAGACGTTGAAATGATCGATGGCGGGAAGGCTGATTTGACCCGGTATCCGGCGCGGAAGGGATTTGAAGATCTGGTGATGATTGTCAGCGAGCAAGGGGAGGCGCCCTTTGCTTGGACGGCTTGCGTGCTTGATGGGTACGTTTGGTTTTCACTAAAGAAAGCGAGTGATTTTCCAGCGACATTACTCTGGATTTCAAACGGTGGACGTCATTCGGAGCCGTGGAATGGGGGTCACTTGAAACGCCTCGGCCTGGAGGAGGTCTGTTCGTATTTTTGTGACGACGTGGAAGACTCCCGTCGTGACCTTCTGGGGTCCAAGGAGATTCCAACGACGAGGGAGTTTGACGGTTCTGCGGTGGCGCTCAAATTGATCCAGGCAGTCGCGACGGTGTCGGATCGCTTTGATATCGTGGCGGAAATATTACCCAAAGAAGGAGGAGTCGAATTGGTTTCCCAATCCGGAGTGAGGGTAGAGGTTCCTCTTGAATGGGAGTTTTTGTGATCAAGCTCGAAGGTGCATCAGGCAGCGCCCCCTTTTTTTATTCTGTTAGATCCCGCTGAGCGTCCCGGTGCCCGAGGAAAAGCGATCAACCTCAATTCCGAGATGCTGGAAATAGGAGACAAATAGCTTATAAAGCGGTGGCGCTTTTTCCGGATCGAAGGACAGGTGTTGACCATGCTTGAAACGCCCGCCTGCCGCAATGACGGGAAGGTTCGTGTTGTTGTGACTTGACGCGTTTCCAAGATTGGAACCTGAGAAAATGGCAGTCTGATCCAAGAGGCTGAGCCCTCCTTCCTTCCCATGATGACTGAGGTTGTGCCAATCTTCATCAACTCCCGCCAACACCTTTTCCAACGATTGAATCACCTCATGCAAGATCTTTGGATCGGGCAGCTTCTCCTTCTCCGGCGGCATGTCACCACTCTTCAAAGCATCTAGAATCAAGAATCAGGTCTCGCCATGCTCACCTCTCGCCGAAGGACCACCGAGAGTATCAAACCGAAGTTTCCCCTTCTGTTTCTCCGGGCTATGACACTTGAAACAATGATTCTCCAAAAACGCCCCCATCTCCGGAGCATTCACCAACGACACATTACTTTCACGCTACCGATGACGTGAACGAGACCAAGACGTAGCCTTTATTTGAGCTTCCAGTTCTCGTCAAAGAACCCCGCATCGACGATTTTCCCGGGGCGGTTGGGGCCGGGCTTTTCGGAGAGATCGATGATAGCCCAGTCGGGGAGTTTGGGGACCTGGCGGGCGTTGTTGAGGTAGTCGAATTCGCGGTAGGTGAAGCTGCTGTTGAGAACGACGTAGCGAATTGGGTAGAGCGGGTTGGGGTAGATCATGATGAGCGCATGTTTGTTCGCGTCATAGGTCTTGGAGCCGACGGTGATTTTTTGAGAATCCCATTGAATGGGAAGTTTCGGCATGATTCTCGCAAGGAAGGTGTTCGTAGAGGGATTACCCCATAGGATGAGGTTGTGCTTGCCGATCTCATCATTGTCGATCTCGATGTCAGCTTTCACGCGGACATCGCCACGGAACTGCTGACGCCAGTGGGTCATGGCACGATTGCGTTCTGATTTCTCCCATATTCCAAATGGATCGTTCGTGGTTTTCCCGGGAGTGACGAAGAGAAAAGAACTCATGAAGGCGTCATCGATGGGCCCCTGCATCAGGTGATGTTTGTTGAAGGAAGTAACTGGAGGGAGACCAAGTTTCCATGTTCCGCTCTCCTTGAACAATCGCGCTTCCCAAGATCGTCTTGCGGTATTGGCAGGAGCGGTGATTTTTTGGCCCGCGATTTTGATGATGGGTAAAGGACCGTGAAAGGGTGAATGACCGGTCGGGAAGGAAAGGGTGAGAGCAGAGATATTTTCAACTTCTTCAATCGTGATTCCGTGAGATGAATAGGTGGCTTTGAGATATGCGCGTTTCCAGTGCTCTTCCATGCGGTCGATCTGGGTCCAGTAGAGTTTGTGGTAGCGCAAGGTGTAGGTTTCGAAGCGGACCGTTTTCGGGAATCGTTGCCGGCCGGATTTAGCAGCGGCATCGACGAGTTTGGAGATTTGTTCTTTGGCGCCGGCTTCGATTTTATGCGCGGTCTTTGGTCCGATGATATGAGTGAGAGGGAGGCCTCTTTTTTTGAGCGCGGATTCCATCATGTCAGCGGCTTGCTTTTGCTGATCGATCTCACCGGAGTAGGCCACGGTGGGGAGGTTGGTGAGATTGGCGGCGTAGTCGGTGCAGTCGTAGAGATGCCAGAGCGTTCTTTGGAAAGGAAGAGCCGCGGGTTCTTTGCCGCCGCACATTTTGAGGAACTCCTCGGTCTCGGAAAATCCTGCGCCCGGATTGGCGACACACCATTGATCGGCGTAATGAACGGCGAATTGCCAGCAAGCGGCTCCGCCCATCGAGAAACCGCGGACCGCGATACGGTCGTCATCGATGCGGTAGTTCTTCTTGGCATGGGCGAGGGCTTCGAGGCAATCGATCTCGCCTGCGAATTTATTGGCATTGGAGAAGCGGGCGTAGGGATGGAGGACGATTGTCTCGGCCGGGGTGTATTGTCCGGCTTGGGTGCGACGGCGTTCCATGAAGTGGACTTCATTAACCTTGTCGTCACGACCGTGGAACCAGAAGTCGAGGCGGTGGGATTGATCCCCTGAGAAATCGTAGCTCTTGGGGATGACGAGTCCGTAAGGCTGGACTGAGCCATCGATCTCGGAACGGAAGCCCCGGACGACGAGGCCGGCTTTTTTGGTCCAAGGTGCTTTGCCATTTTTTAGTGATTTTGCGCGGGCGAGTCCTTCCCTGAGTTGGTTCTTGGCAAAGCTCAGTTCGTTGGGTTTTTGAAATTCTTGATGCTTTAGGGCATCATATGTTCCCTTATAGAAAATCTCCACATCCGGTAGGAGTGGATGCTTGCTGATCGGGAGCATCGCCTCTTTGAGTTCAGCAAGTCCTTTTTCGAACAGGGCTTGATCCTCCGTGGAGATCTTAATGCCAAGGGGAGGAATTCGACGGATGTCCTGAGCGCTGGCGAAGGAGAGACAGAGAAAAACAGGAATGAGCCAACGCATCGTTGATTTTGATACCTGCCTGGAGGAATAAATATTACATCTTCGGCTTTGCTGATTTGAAGACGATCCTCTAAGATTGAGGCACCTCCATGATGAAAATCCCTCTCGCCATTTCCCGGGTTCTTGCCCTTTTTTCCCTGTTGTTCGCTCCGTTGATTGCTCGGAAACCGAATGTCATCATCATCTATACCGATGACCAAGGCACCATCGACATGAACTGCTACGGAGCGAAGGATCTTGTCACGCCTCATATGGATGGGCTGGCCAAGCGCGGGGTCCGATTCACCCAGTTTTACTCCGCCGCGCCCGTTTGTTCTCCGTCTCGTGTGGGATTATTGACCGGGCGAACACCACAGCATGGTGGCTTGAATGGCAACGTCGGACTCGACTCGGTCGGCATGCCTTCCGAGCAAATTACGATTGCCGAGGAACTTAAAAAGTCGGGCTATGCCACTGCGCATATTGGAAAGTGGCATCTCGGCCATCACAAAGAGACCATCCCCAATGGCCAGGGCTTCGATTATTCCTTCGGCCATCTTGTCGGGTGCATCGACAACTACTCACACTTTTTCTACTGGAGTGGTCCCAACAAGCACGACCTTTGGAGAAATGGAAAAGAGGTTTTTCACAACGGTGAGTTCTTTCCAGACCTCATGGTCAAGGAGGCCGGTGAGTTTATCGAGCAAAACAAGGAAAACCCTTTCTTGATCTACTTTGCACTGAACACGCCCCACTACCCATATCAAGGTTCACCCGAGTGGCTCGAGCATTACAAGGATCTTCCCTACCCTCGCAATCTCTACGCCGCCTTTCTTTCAACCACTGATGATCGGATTGGAAACTTGCTGAAGAAAGTTGAGGACGCGGGATTGACAAAAGACACCATCGTCATTTTTCAATCGGACCACGGTGCCTCGGAAGAAGTACGCGCCCACAATGGCGGCGGTAGCGCCGGTCCTCATCGCGGAGCCAAGTTTAGCCTCTACGAGGGAGGGATCCGTGTTCCCGCCATCATCTCCTGGCCGGGCAAACTCCCTGAAAACGAAACCCGCGATCAAATCGCAACGGGTTGCGATTGGTATCCCACTCTTCTGGAACTTTGTGATGTTCCCGCGGCTGGTCACAAAATCGATGGCAAGAGTCTCCTGCCCGTCATCAATTCAAGTAAAATCCCGACTTCTCATGAGCGCTTCAATTGGAAATCAGGCAAGGCGGTTGCCATCCGCGAAGGAAAATGGAAGTTGATCGTGACCGGAAAAAAGATCGAACTTTATGATCTGCCGAATGACTTGGGTGAATCCAATAATCTCTCGAAAGAACATCCCGGAATTGTCGCGCGACTACAAAAAACGAGCAGGGATTATTGGCGGAGCATCACCCAGGTGAAGTGAGCTTATTTAACGATCATTTCGCCCTTCATGATGGTCCAGTGGCCGGGGAAGGTGCATAGGAATGGATAGGTTCCCGGTTGTGACGGGGCTTTGAAGCGGAGGGTCTGGGTTTGACCAACTTTGAGCATTTTGGAGGCGTGCAGGATCCGTTTGTCATCCGGGATGAATTGCTTCTTGGCAGCTTGTGGATCGGCGGCCATGAGGTTGGATTTTTCTCCGATTTCTTCGATGGGAGTGTCCTTCGCCAGGATGAGGAGATTGTGTTCGGTGGCGTCGGGGTTGGAGAAGACCAGCTTAACAGGCTGCCCGGCTTTGACGGTGAATTTGTCCTTGGTGAAGAGGAGACGCTCGGGGATGGTGCCGATCTTGATGGTGGCGAGATTTTTTTGGCGGTCGAACTTCTTTTCATCCTTGGTGAGCTTTTCAACAACGGCCTTTTTAACTGATGAGAGCCTGGCCAGTTTTTCCTTGGTGTCGGGTAGCCAATGGGATTTGAGGGCGGTGGAGTTGAAGGAGGTGCGGATGGCGTAGGCGAGGTGGGTTCCGGCCGGTTGATCAAGGGTTGGATAGATTGCTCGAATAATCGCCCGGCGCCGTCTGGAAGTAATGTCAATAGCCCCTGGGCTTGGATTGCTTTGAGAAGATAGAACGTAGGATGCACAGAGAACAGTTTCGCGGCGGACGTGTTGGGAGGGATGAGATGCACCATAGCGAAGGAGTTCTTCCAGGATCAGTGGAGGGGTTTTTGCAAAACGGAGGGGACCGAAGGCCGAAGCGGCGACGAGATGATCATCGGAGCGGATGAGCCTCTCTAACAGTTCGAGATTAGTTTGATCGAGAGCCTGATGAAGCCAGAGGGCTTCGAGGAGGTGAAGCGGGTTTGTTTGTTTGGCGGTCCACTCGGAAAGAGACTTGAGGATCACATCGCGTGGAGGCATCACGCTATCGAAGTGTAAAGAAGGCAGGTTGGCCCGCGCACGGAGCTCGCGTTTGGCCCAGTAACGGGTGCGGTAGTGGGGGGACTTTAAGTGATCGAGGAGTTGAGAAATGGAAGAACCGGCAATCTTGGGAGCTTCGGCGAGTTTGGCTCCTTTGGGAACGATGCGCCAAATGCGGCCGGCTTTGCGGTCACGGCGGGGGTCGCGGAGTGAGTATTGGGCGTGACCTTTGACGGGATTGTACCAATCGCATACGTAGCACGCGCCTTGTGGTCCGAAGCGGAGATCGACGGGGATGAAGGAAAGATTGGTGGAGAAGATGAGGTCGAATTGAAATTTTTCGGCAAAGTGATCTTCGTTTTCGGTCCAGGTATGGAACTCGATTTTGTTGGTGGCTTTGTAGCGTGCTTTGATGAAGCCGCCTTGCATTTCCTTGGGCCAGAAATCGTGGGAGATGAAGTCGTGGCCACAGGTGCCGGAGTAGGCTTGCATGCCCTTTGCGGGCGGGTGTTGGCCGGCTTCCTGAGTGAAGCCGTTACCAGATTTGGGGACGCGGGGGTAGGCGGGGTTGGTCGCGTGGAAGGTCGAGGCGAAGACGGGGTGCGAGGCGACATGGTTGCCCCAGGGATCGAAGGTCACGCCCCAGGGATTGGTGTTGGGGTAGGAGCCGAAGGCGGTGAGCTTTTTGGTGGAGGGGTGGTAGAGGAACCAGGAGGAGTTTTTGGCGCGAATGGGGCCGTAAGCTGTTTCGGTTTGGGTGTTGTGGAAGATGGATTCACGGAACAGGAGATCGCCGCCGGGCGTCCAGGTGAAGTCGTGGAGGGCGTGGTGGGAGTCCTCGCAACCGAAGCCGGTGAAGACGATCTCGCGAGTGTCCATTTTTCCGTCGCCATCAACATCGGAAAGGTGGGTGAGGTGCGGCTCTTCGGAACAATAGACGCCGCCGTTGCCATCGAGCACGAATGAGAGCGGGATATGGAGGTCGTCGGCCCAAGTGGTGCACTTGTCGGCTTTGCCATCCTGATCGGTGTCTTCCAGGATGATGATCTTATCGCATGGTTTCTGACCGGGATAGATGTGCGGGTAGGTGACGGAGGTGGAGACCCAGAGGCGGCCGCGTTCGTCCCAGCGCATTTGGATGGGGCAGGCCATTTCGGGGAAATCTTCTTCGGATGCGAAGCAGTTGACCTCGAAACGGGGATCGACCTTGAAAGCTGCTTTTTCATCGGCGACGGAGAGGAACTTGTTGGCTCCACGGGAGAGGAGGACGTCGTCGAGTTTGGGAATGTTGGAGTCGTCAGGCTGGACGAGTTTTCCGGTGGAGGCGGTGGTGTGAATCGCCGTGTCGCGATTTTCGACCATGAAGTCGAAGTTCCTCATCGCGGGGAGAAAGTCGAGGTAGCCGTAGGATTTGTTGCGACCGCCGGTGTAGTAGAAGGTGTTGAGTGGACGGTAGCGATAGAAGAATTGGGAGGCTTTATCGACGACGAGTTTACGGAGGTCTTCGTTGATGACGGTGGGGTCTTTTTGGAAGAGGGATTTGAAGGCAGCGTTGGAGAAGCGAAGGTGGCCGTGGGCGTTGTGCTGGTGTCCATCGATGGTTCGGGTGATGCGACGGCTGGCAACGATGTTAATTTTAGTGGGCTCGAAGACGTCGACGAAGCCGATCTTGTGTTTGGCAGCGCCTTCGGCAAGGGCGGCGGTATAAAGTGAGAGGTTGGCGTTGTTAGCGGTGCCAGCTTTGACTTGGGCAATATCCTCGTTGGCAGCAGGTGAGAGGAGGACAATCCGGGGAGCGGTCTTGCCGTTGTAGGCTTGTGACTTGAGATGGGTCAGGAACGTGTCGAGGCGCTCTTTGAAGGCGGGGAGGCCTTCTTTGCCGGCGAACGATTCATTGAAGCCGTAGGCCGCGATAATGACGTCGGCTTTGAAGTAGGCGAGGTGTTGGTCGAGGTCGCCGAAGTTGTCGGGACGCGGCATCAGGTCCACTTCGTCGGCAGGCCAGGCGAGGTTGCGGACCGTGAGTTTGTGATTTGAGTGATGCTGGTGGAGGAGAGTTTCGAGATGTCCGAAGCGACGTTCGGCATCGAGAAGGAGGTTGCCGATGAGGGCAATGCGCGTGCCGGGCTCAAGCTTGAGGGGCAGGGTGGTGGTAACAGGTGCAGCGGTCTTGGGGCGCGGCGAGGTCTTGAGGTTAATATAGTAATTCGCCAGCTTCGGGTCCTTTTTTGGAGAGGGCCTTTTTACCTTGGTGTTCTTGGCGTCCTTCTTTTTTACTTCCCCGCTTTTTTTTTAGGCATGATGGGCGACTTTATGTCGGCCAGGTCGGAGGGCTTCACGCCTTTGACTTCACCACCGAAGCTGAACGAGCTGGGTTTGTAGTCTCCCATGAAATCGATTTTGGAATCGGCCTTGATGTCCTTTTCCATGCCGGCGGCCCAGTAGATGCCGTTAAGAATGAGGCGGCGGTAGTTAGGGTCGAGAATGTCTTGCGAGGCGCCTTGCGTGGAGTGGAAGACGCGGGCTTTTTTGCCGGACTTGGATTTATATTCACGCGTCCAGGTGGAGGGGCTGGGCTTCTTGGTTTCGTCGGCCGGGGAATCCTTGGTCATGCCATTGAGAGGCTGGCTTTCAGTGAGGACGGTGAAGGTGTCATCGGGGATGCCAACATAGGCACCTGCCATAGTGAGGGCGTTGTCAGCGACTCCGGTGAGGATGACGTTGCTCTTTTGCGCGGGAAGAATCTGAATGCGGGTGGCTTGCTTGTGGTTTCTGCCGTAGTGTCCAACCCAAGTGTTTCCGAGAACCTGGTGGCCGAAGCCTTTTTCGAATTCCTTGCCCTTATACTGGAAGCTGTAGTGGGAGTATTTTTTGCCTGCAGGGATTTTGAAGGCGTGGGAGGATGTCCGGAGTCCAACGACGGGACCGCCGCGATCGACGTAGTCGGCGATGTGTTTCATCTGGTCATCGGGGAGATCGAGGAAGCGGGCGAAGATGACCATGAGATCGGCTGTCTTGAGGGCTTCGAGACCGTCGATGTTGGAGGCGCCGGCTTTGATAAACCCCTTCTCATCAACTCCGAAGCAAACGGTGGTTTTGAAACCGTGGTGCTCGGCGAGGATGCGGGCAAGAGCGGGGCAGGTTTCCTCGGTGCGATACTCGTGGTCAGAGGCGACGAAGACGATGTGCTTTCCTTTGCCGGGGCCGGAAGATCCTTCGTAAACGACTGGATTTGCCAGCGCGATTGAAAATGAGAGGAGAGAGGAGAGAGCGATCAGGATGAACTTCATGAGTTTGAGAGTAGCTGGGATCTTATTGGGGAGTTGGACAATACGAGTCGATTGTTGCCAATCATTCCAGAGAATGTGCATTTTTTTGAGCTGATCAGTTTGAATGGAGAAAATTTGCGATATTGTTGGAGAATGTTTCGAAAGGGAGAGGGAGCGAAAACTCTCCCAGTCAATCAGGTCGCGCAGTTTTAAAATGCCGACGATGCGTTGGGTCGCCGCTTTTTGATGATCCAACTGGGGGAAAGGGAGTCTGAGAGATAGTCCTATTTGATTAGGATGGTTTTGAGAAATTTGACCGTTTCAGGGGCGATGAGATTATATCCCTCGTTGTTGGGATGACGGTCTTGTTACCACTGCCTGATGTGGCCAAAGAGGGGATCGAATGAAGAGTCATCCGGAAGGACGATCTCCATTACGATCCGGTTCTGCTAGAGGTTGGTTAGGCGAGTTTATAATGAGCGGCCCACTCTTTTCTGGGAGTGGGGCCGGAGAGGAGGGCATTGGCCTGGTCATTGCCGGTGAATTTTCTGGTCTTGGGATCGAACTGGAGGTCGGTGTTGAGAAACTCGGCGATCATGCCGAGATTGAGGACCTGGGTGAGCGATCCACCAACGCTGAAGGGCGATTCGGTTTTGCCATTTCCCATGGAGGCTTGGACGAAGCTTTCCATGTGGTCAAACTCAGGGCCTTTAGTATCAAGGGCGGCTTTGAGGTCGTTCCGCTTTTTGGAAGAGATCAGCTTCGATGGACTGGAGTGGGAGTTGCGGTGGACGAGATAGTCTTCCTGTTTGCGGTGGAGAAGAGTTCCGGCACCGCCTAGGTTGGGGGCCTTTTTATCGCCGAGGTATTTTTCATCGATCTTGGAGACGAAGTCACCGCCGGCTTTCCAGACCAAATGAACGGGAGGTTTCTTGTCGCCGCGGCCGGGGAAATCGAACTCAATATGAGAGCTGAGGGGAAAGCTGATTTGATTGTAATCGGCGAGAGCTTTGGGAGAGATTTTGGTGGGGAAACCGAGCTTCAAATAATGGTGGATAAAGTCGATGATGTGGCAGCCCCAGTCGCCGAACATTCCACCGCCATAGAGGTGGAAGCCGCGCCAATCGAAGGGGTGGAAGAGGCTGTTGAAGTCCTTCATTTCCTGCGGCCCACACCAGAGGTCCCAGGATTTAAGGGATTCGGGAATGGGTTGGGTTTTTGGGTAACCTTTGATGCGTTTTTTGGCATCCATGAACCAGAGTCCAGCGCTTTTCCAAGCTTCGATTTTGACGATGTCATCAACCACTCCGGCGGCGAGCATACGCTTGAATTGTTCCGAACCACCGGAGGTGTGACCTTGGTTACCCATCTGGGTGACGACGCCGAATTTTTTCTCACCGCGGATGAGAATTTCGGCTTCTTCGAAGGTATGAGTCAAGGGCTTTTCGACATAGACGTGCTTGCCGAGGGACATGGCCTGAATGGCGGCTACGAAGTGGGTGTGGTCGGGAGTGGCGATGGAGACGGCGTCGATGTCATCGCCCATCTTGTCGAGCATCTCGCGGAAGTCGTGGAAGCGTTTGGCATCGGGATGAGCCTTGAGCATCTTTGAAGCGCGGTCGTGATCGACATCGCAAAGGGCGACCGGAGTAGCGTGGCCTTTTCTAGAGAGTCCAGAAATGACGGATGCGCCCCTCCCTCCTGCTCCGATGCAGCCAAGATTAAGGCGCTGGCTGGGAGGACGCTTGGGATTGTTTTGCGCACGGGCGCTGGTGAGGTAAGCGGGAATGAAGGTGAAGCTGAGGGCGGAAGCGGCGGAGCCGGTGAGGAATTTGCGGCGGTTTGGGGAAGACGAGTATTTCATAATCTCTATGAGCTTGAAGAGGATGGAGGGGCTAGGGAATGATGAAATCGACGAAATTAGGGGGCGGAGATTGAACGGTATTCATCGGATTTCCATTTGAGTTGATGATCGAAACTCCTAACTCCTTGGTAATATTTCGATCGGTATCTCCTCGGTATTAAGAGAAGACCATCACGCGATCGACCTGATCAAGTGGTTAGAGATGTCCGTTCGCACCTTGCTGACTCGTCGTCTTTACAGAGATACGTTCACCCGCAGAGGAGACGACATCGTAGCCTGCTTGATTCACTTCGGGGACCATTTCCCCATTAGTCATCAAATCAGCTTAAAGCTCTCCAATACGTCCTTGGATTCAAAGTAGAAGTGCGCAGGTGATTAGTTAAAAAATTTGGATGATCCCAGCATTGACCTCACCGAATACCACGCGGCGAGGAAGCGCACTCCTCCGATGGTGGCGATCTGGACTTGGCGTGCTCGGATTCGAGAACTGAGTGGGGAGGCTGGCAAGCCTCGACCGAAGTTTCAGCGCGTTGACAGCCGCTTCGATTGGCTGGATGTTGATTCCGCCGCTCGACTTCATGGGATGTTACAAGATAGGGGTTTTTTAACGATGCCCAAGAGGAGGTTTAATCGTTCCTGTAGGGCACTTTTCTTGATGCAGTATTTCGAGGGTTTGGTCGCGGATTTTTTT
>TARA_B110000879_G_scaffold69519_1_pt1 | contig 28373 bp, 21 predicted proteins | sample TARA_B110000879 | Tara Oceans TARA_B110000879 (sample SAMEA4398094) | marine metagenome | biome: Polar Biome; feature: [SRF] surface water layer (ENVO:00010504); material: water (ENVO:00002006), including particulate matter (ENVO:01000060) such as... | depth 5 m
GGTAATTGAGAGCCTGTGATAACAACTGGTTTTGATAAGCCTTCCAGCGCAAAACTCAATGCAGAAGCCGTATAAGCCATAGTATCAGTGCCATGCAAAATTACAAAACCAACGTATTTTTCATAATTATCATGAATTATAGAAACCAAGTGAGACCATAATTCAGGCGTTGCATTCGAACTATCTATGGGTTCGTCAAACGAACTTGAATGTATATTGAAATTGAATCGCTCCAATTCGGGAATGGTTTCTAAAAGATGCGCAAGATTAAAAGGCTTTAACGAAAGCGTTTTTGGGTCTTGGATCATTCCAATGGTTCCACCTGTGTAAATTATTAAAATTGTTGCGTTCACTCCTCTTCAAATGTAAAAACCAAATTTAATCTTCCAATTGCTTTGGAAAGAAGATTTCGTTTGTATTTATTTCAGTAACCCTAGAAACCTCCTCTAACAAGACTCCCTTGACTTCAGCCAGTTTTTTTGCAACCAGCATTAAGTAGGCTGGCTCATTTCTCTTCCCCCGATACGGATGCGGTGCTAAATACGGGCTATCTGTTTCTAGTATCAAGTGTTTTAAATCAATTTGCTCAATAGTTTTGTCTAATCCAGAGTTTTTGAAAGTAAGAACACCACCTAAACCTAATTTAAAGCCTCCGTAATCCAAAATATGGTTTGCTTGACTCAAATTACCAGTAAAACAGTGGAACACTCCGGTTAAAGAATCATCATTTAAGCTATCGATGACTTCAAATATTTCATCAAAAGCAGCTCGAACATGAATCACAATAGGTAGCCCTAATTTTTTCGCCCAATTAATTTGAATTTCTAATGCTTCAACTTGTTGCTCTAAAAATGACCTCTCCCAATATAAGTCCAGCCCTATTTCACCAACAGCTATAGGACTTAATTTAGATGAATTATTAAATAAATCGTGCTCAACTAACCTAAGCTCCTCCTTCCAGTTTTCTTTTACAGAGCAAGGATGTAAACCAAACATTGGAAAAATTTGATCTGGATAGTTTGAGGCAAGGTTTATAAGTCTTTCGCTATAAGTTGAATCTATTGCTGGCAATAAAAAACGACGAATTCCCAATCCAATAGACGAATTAATAACCTCATTTCGATCTTCGTCAAATTGCTCAGTGTATATATGGCAATGCGTGTCAGTATAATTCATGGCACAATAATAACAAGCTTACCATTAAAAAATAATCCTTACACATGCTAAAATGTTAGATTGGAATATTTACTACATTTGCTAGGATAGCTAAAATTAAAGCGTTTCTTATGATTTTCAAGTCAATTAAATACTTCGCACTTATCTCTTCCCTGTTGATATTTGCAATAGGATGTGGGGATAATACACCCATACAAAATCCCCCAACAGACAAATTGGTTGACCCCAACCTAGATGTTAATTCGAAAGATAAAGCTCGATTCCAACGTGCTAAAATTGTCTTTTTCGCTCTTCCATCGCCAATTGAGACGGCTAGGATTCTTAAAAAATCAGGAGCGATATACAGTAAGGACTTTTTAAATCCTAGTTCAAATGCCACTGGTTACAGTACCTCCGTTCGAAAGGCCGTTGCGCTAGGGATTTTTATTGCAGATTTAAGTTATGCTAATTCGTTTGTTCAACAACAAGATTGTTTAGAATACTTTACTACAATTCAAAAGCTCTCTGAAGAGTTAAGTTTAAGCAATATTTTTACTGCTGAATTCGTAGAGAAAATTGAAAAGAATATCAATAGTGAAGATTCTGTTTTAAAGTATCTTTCTGAATCTTATTGGCATGCAAATGCTCAATTAAAAGAAAACGACAGAGAAAGTATTGCGGCCTTAGTTGCCGCTGGCGGGTGGATTGAAGGGCTTCATATTGCATCTTCATTAGTAGAGCCTAATAACCCATCAGATCCGCTTGCAGTCAGGATTGCAGAGCAAAGAGTTTCATTAAAACAGTTGATAAAATATTTACTTTCATTCAAGGACTCAAAGGTTCTTAAGGAAATGACTGATGACCTGAAACTTTTAAAAACTTCATTTGATAAAATTGAAATGAAGATGGTAAGAGAAACTAAAGAAGTTGATGAAAATGGTATTGAAACAGTAGGAAACACAAGAACATATACCTACCCCGAAGGTACGTTAAAAGAAATTCTTGAAAATGTAAGTATTATCAGAACCAAGTATATTAAATAGATAAGACATGAAGCATCTTCGATATTTTCTAGCAATTTCAATTGGGGTTTTCTTATTTTCAAATACTATTAATGCTCAATGTAAGCGTTTTACAGAAAAGCAATGCTTGCCTAAGTTAGCTCCTTTTACTAACAACGGTCAAATCAATAATGCCACTCTTTTTGAGGGTGATTCCGCGAGTCTAATAATGACCTTCTATTCATTATTAGATTATAGGCTTATAGTTTGTTCACATGACGTTCTTGGTGCTGGTGCTCATTTCAAAGTGCGAGACAACGATGGAAATATCCTTTTTAACTCTCAAGAAGCACAAAAAAGCTCTTGGGACTTTAGGGTTAATTCAACCCAAGATTTAATGGTTAGTGTAATAGCTCCTAAAAACCCCGAAAACTTAACAGATATTCCTGCAAGTGGTTGTGTTTCAATCATTCTTGGTTTTAGGGAATAATAAAAACTAACCACCATCCAGCCTTCTTTTTTATTCGAAATTGCGCTGTCATTAATTGACGGGATAGGTCCTGTAAAAGCTAAAGCGTTAATCAAACACTGTGGTTCAGCTAAAGCTGTCTTTTCTGAACGCAAATCAATACTTACTAGAATCCCTGATATTGGACTTCATGCTGCAAGGGCATTAAGCAATTCCTCTGTTTTTAATCGTGCTGAAAAGGAATTAAAGTTTATTGAAGAAAATAAAATTCAGATTCATTATTACGAGAATAAGAATTTTCCTAGACGTTTATTGCATTGCCATGATCACCCTATAATTCTATACTCTAAAGGAAAAATAAATGCAAACCCTTCTCGAGTGTTAAGTATTGTAGGGACAAGAAGAGCAACACCTTATGGAAAAGAGGTAACACAGCAAATTATTGCTGGTCTAAAAGCCTTAAATGTTCTTGTTTGCAGTGGGTTGGCGTTTGGTATTGACGCAGAGGCGCATCAAGCATCTATTAAAAACAACCTTCAAACCATTGGAACAGTTGCTCACGGACTGGATATGATTTATCCCAGAGAACACGTTGGTCTAGCAAAACAAATGGAGGAGAACGGCGGCGTTATTTCTGAATTTATTAGCGGAACCATCGCAAACAAAGAAAATTTTCCTAGAAGAAATAGAATTGTTGCTGGAATGTCTGACGCAACTTTAGTTGTTGAGTCGAAAAGACGCGGAGGAGCTCTAATAACAGCCTATCAAGCCTCGGGATATAATCGTGATGTATTCGCTATACCTGGAAAAGTAACCGACGTGTGCTCTGAAGGTTGCAATTTGATAATTCAAAGAAACATCGCAACAATGATTCAATCCTCGGATGATATTATTAAAGCAATGGGTTGGGAATCTACCCCAAAAGGTTCAGCACCACAAATGGAAATGTTTATTGACTTATCAGAAAATGAAAGTCAAATTCGCAATATAGTAACTGAACAACTGAGCATTAGGCGAGATGAATTATCTGCACTAGTTAAACTAAGTTCAGGTGAAGTGGCCAGTACTTTACTTTCTTTAGAACTAAAAGGGGCTATAAAATCACTTCCCGGTGGAGTCTATACGGTATAATTTGATCGTAATTCTTATTAACTTTCCGTTCTCAACAGAAAACTCATGCAAATTAACAAGGCAGACAACAGGCCAGCACTATTCGAACTAGAAAAAGGAAAAACTTATGCTTGATTTTCTTTTAGATATTCAACAAACCAACCTTGGTGCTATGGGTCTTATAAAGGGAGTGAATTTACGCCGCGTGTATTTCAAGCAGAAAAACCTAAGACATCTGATTTATGCCTGTTTAAAGGGGCTGAAAATTCAGAGTTTTGTTACGGGTCGCATTCAAAATAAAAATATATGAAACTTGGGATATCAGGCTTATTTATTTCTTTAGTAGTAATTCTTCAAGCCTTAAACCTTAATGCCCAGTCTTTGCAGACTGGAGCTATTATTATTGAGTTAAAGGCCATTAACTACAATGACGTTGCCGTTAATGCTAGCTCAAGAGAGTCTGAGGTTCAATTGGATCCTATTGCAAATACCACTATAATTACATTTGATCCGGTAACATTAATGTCTGATAATGTAGAGTTTGACAAGGCAATTGAAGTTGCAGAATTTGATCCTTTTATTTTTAAAATGATTATAGATCCTATGATGCTAGACTTTCAAAGTCGTCAGAATGAATATATCGAAGCAACTTGTTTTGCTACTATAAATGGAATAACAAAAAAAATTGACTTAAAGCTTCTTGTGACAAGCAAAAAAACAAGTACTCTAAATATTTACATGCTAACTGGAACAGGAGCAATTCCTTTGGAAATATTTGAACTTGGTGATAAGCTGAGTATTTTGAAGGAAGAAATTAAATTTTTATTCACGCAAAATATTACTGCAGCATACCGATAAGCTCTTTCATACCAACCATTACAGATGTCTAGCGTAAATAAAGGTACACTATAAGAATTTGAAACAATCCCTCTCAATATTATTCCTATTAGTGACAATTCTTGTTGTTCCTCAAGCTGCGCACTCTTCGATAGATGTTTCGGGTAAGGTCACCCAATTCGGAAGTCCTATTCGTTTTCAAAAAGTATATTTTACAGGATCAGGAATCGATACCAGTGCAACTACAGACAGCAGGGGTAATTATACCATAAAACTGTCTCCGTTTAATAGTGATGGACTCTTTGTTGGTTATACCAAAAATTGTCTTGGCGATACACTATCGTTATTTAAAGAATATGCGTCAATTACGAAATCAGCTATTCTAAACTTCAGGCTTTGTGAACTTATACAATCAACAACAGTAACGGGCAAGGTATTTTATCAAGGAAATCCTCTTCCAAATACTATAGTCCGCTTCGGTTTTAATTCAGCCAACAATCTTGTTGATAGCGCAGTAACAGATAGTTTAGGCAGTTACCTAAAGACGCTTACCGTTGCCTCTCAAGCGAGTGGGCTATTATTCGTATCCATTAAAAACTGTGATGAACAAAACTTAGAAAAATCTACTTTCTACTCTGCAAATGATACTTGTAATTTAAACTTCCAATATTGTGTTGGGGGCAATTTCAAAGTATTGACAGGTAGAGTAATTAATGATAGTATTCTATTTAAGAAAAATGATGTTAACTTATATTTATTTGAGTACGACCAAAAAGTCAGGCAACTTAATTTACTTGAAAAACAAACTTCAGATATTGAAGGTGTATTTCGCTTCTTATTAAATAGAGGTAATCAGTACATTCTCAAAGCAGTTCCAAAAAACGGATTTCCACTTAGCCCAAATTACTTCGGAAATACATTGTTCTGGAATGAAGCTGAGGTGATTTCCTTTATGGGAGATTCTATCCGACATATTGATATTCCACTAGGGTGCTTATCAAGGTCAACTGGGGATGCCGATATTATAGGAAAAATACAGGACAATAGAATTAATAGATATAATCCACACACAATTTATTTGTTAAATAATGCGTTAGAATTAATAAATTATGAAAGTTGTAACGAAAGTGGAAACTTTCAATTCTCCAATATCCCTGCTGGAAACTACATACTGCACACTGATGTTGTAGGGCTTCCTACCAATGCTCCTAATTTTACATTAAAATCAAATTCTGTTCTATCAGACTATACTATCGTTGTTTCCAAACAAGAGGTTTATTATGAAATCGAGGCGCTTGGAGCCCTAGAAAATAAAATGATAGAAGGCTTATCCATTTTCCCGACACCATTCCAAAATCAACTTCAAATTCGTTCAAACCTTGATCAATTCAATTCACTTATTATAAAAGATATTACAGGTAAAGTCGTTCATGAGGCAACCCTTTCGCCATTTTCCACGTCTAATATAAATACTGCAATCTGGGAACGAGGTGTTTACATGATTTATAGGTTTGATGGAGGTCAAGTTGGTAAAGTAACAAAAACGATAAAACAATAAAATGCGAATAGTAGTAAAAAGTAAGTTGATAAAAGCTTGCATAAAGGGAGAGCGTAAGGCTCAGCAGTCTCTTTATCAAGCTTGCTTTCAGCCTTTGCTAAGTATCTGCATGCGTTACAAGAACAATCAAGAAGATGGTGTTTCAATATTAAACGATGCCTTTCTTAAAATTTTAACAAACATAGAATCTCTAGATCCTAACATTCCCTTCGAAGCTTGGGCTAAGCGTATCACTATCAATTGTTGTATCAACGATTATAGAAAAAATCGTGCTAAACCAGTTATTCTTTCTTACGATGATGAATATGTTAGAGAACCTAGCATACACGCTTTCGAAATTGAGGAAGAAGATCATGTTGGAATTACACTAAAAAAACTAAAAGAGCTTTTAGTTAAAGTTCCTGCCAGTTCCCAAGAAGTGTTTCAGCTGTACATACTTGAAGGTTATACACATAAAGAGATTGCTGCGATTCTAAAAATTTCGGAGGGTACTTCCAAATGGCATTTAAACAATGCTAGAGGTAAGCTTAAGGAAATTATTCTTGAGTCACAAAATAGAATTAGCAAAATCGCTCTATGAGCCTAAACGATATCGACAGACTTGTTAAGTCCGCCTTTAGGACTGAAGAGTACTCCTATAAAAATAAATACTGGAAAGATCTTGAATCTAAGCTTGGTCCATCTAAAAGCGGAAGCCCTTTTGGAAAGATCCTTGGCGCTCTTGCGGTTATCATTGCGGGATTCTCTATTAGCACCGATCAATTAAATATTACACCAACAGTAACCTCTTCTCAAAATACTACTGAATTACGCGCTTTTAAAGATGGCTCTAAATCCACAGTTTTACTTGACCTAAATACCGCTTCCATCAGTACCGAATTACAATCTGATATCCAAAGCACAAACGGAAATAATACTGTTACAAATAAATCTTCTTCAGCTCTTAGCATTATTCGATTTAAAAATGAATTAACGGAATCTTCTATTCTTACTTCTAATTCCTCAGTTAAAGAAACCGCAAATATTAGTGCATTGGTTTCTTTAGAAAATGAGTCAACTCAAACTATCTACTCAGAGGAAGTTCTATTTGATAAATCTTCTCAAACTACTGAAAATGTTGCTTTAACTAGATTCCCGAAAATTAATTCGAAGCAAATTTCGGGCATATCTTTTAAAACTGCAAATGAAGAACTTGATCGGCCACTGGCAGATGAAACTGAGTTTGGAGGAAAAATAAAAGAAAGCTCACTTACTCAGTATTTTATTCAAGGTGGGTTGTATTATCTTAAATTGAATCCCGATATAATTGATCAAAACAATATTCCAGAAGACTTTGAAAAAGAGTTTAAATCCTTTGGTATGAGTGGTGGTGAAATTTTAGTGGGGATGAAACGGAAAGGATTCAAAATAGCTTCTGGTATTGGTGTTTCATCTATTTCAAAAACTTTCGCCTATAAATTCAGCGAAGAAAATATAAGTACTGCTGAGATTATTAACTCCACAAACTATTTAGACAATGTTGATAGTTCATTTTCTCACTATGAAATCAATGAGTTCCAAAATAACAATAACTCAAACTTCGATATTGGCGCTTCGGTATATCAGGTAGATTCAAATTTTATTACAGTTACTGACACGATAAGAACAACATCTAAAGAGGTCATAGAAAGTAATATTGCTTTGGCTTATCAACTCAATTATTTAAACATTCCCATTCAAATTGGGTATGAAATAGATATTAAACGCTTTTTTATAGATATAAATGCTGCAATACAATTAGGTGTCCTAACCAACTACAACGGCTATAAGTACAACGACAAAGCAGAAGGTTCAAAAACAATCATTACCTCAACCTACTTAAACCCCGTTACCCTTAGCTACTCTGTTGCTGTTGGGGCTGGTTATAATATTACTCCAACTATTTCTGTAATTGCACAGCCCGTATACTCAAGTACGCTTGTTGGAGCATTTAAAAACATTAAACCAAACAAAATTGCTGGTTTTGGTGGTAAACTAGCCCTTCAGTACCAGTTTTAGGTCGCTGACAATGGGGTAATTTAATTTTTATTTTAAAACCCAAACCCTCCAAACGCTAGGATTGGAGGGTTTGCAGCTTTACATTACGATTTCTAAAAGTCGAATTTAATACCTTGAGCTAATGGCAATTCGGTAGAATAATTAATAGTGTTTGTTTGTCGACGCATATAAGCTTTCCAAGCATCAGATCCGGACTCTCGGCCGCCACCAGTTTCTTTTTCTCCACCAAATGCACCGCCTATTTCAGCACCAGAGGTTCCAATGTTAACATTTGCAATTCCGCAATCTGAACCAGCCACAGACAAGAATCGCTCAGCGTCTCTCATGTTTGTAGTCATTATTGCAGAAGAAAGACCTTGTTTCACGCCATTCTGAATCGCAATCGCTTCTTCAAGTTCGCTATATCTCATTACATACAATATCGGAGCAAACGTTTCGTCTTGAACGATTTGAAATTCATTTTTAGCTTCAGCAATTGCAGGTTTTACATAACAACCGCTTTCGTAACCTTCGCCATTAAGCACGCCACCTTCAACTAATAGTTTTCCGCCAGCTTGTTTCACTTGCTCAATTGCATCAGAATAAGCTTTTACAGCATCAGCGTCTATAAGTGGTCCAACGTGATTGTTGGTGTCCAATGGGTCTCCAACTCGTATTTGTTTGTAGGCGGAGATTATCTTTTCAATTACTTGATTGTAAACGCTATCGTGAATAATTAATCGTCTAGTAGATGTACAACGCTGCCCTGCTGTTCCTACAGCGCCAAATACTGCTCCAATTACCGTAATATCTATGTCTGCTTCAGGAGTAATAATAATCGCGTTATTTCCTCCTAATTCAAGTAAAGAACGTCCTAGGCGTTTTGCAACCTCAGCTCCTACAATTTTTCCCATTCGAATAGATCCTGTTGCTGAAACCAAAGGAATTCTTGTATCCTTAGTCATTAATTCTCCAACTTTATAATCACCGTTAATTATACAGCAAAGTCCTTCAGGGAGATCGTTCTCGGCTATTACCTCAGCAAATAATTTTTGACATGCGATAGAGCAAATAGGTGCTTTTTCAGAAGCCTTCCAAATACAAACATCTCCACTTACCCATGCAAGTGCAGTATTCCAGCACCAAACAGCAACAGGAAAGTTAAATGCTGAAATTATACCCACTATTCCTAGCGGATGATACTGTTCGTACATTCTGTGTCCTGGACGTTCTGAGTGCATTGTCAGACCATATAGTTGACGAGAAAGACCAACAGCAAAATCACAGATATCAATCATCTCTTGAACTTCTCCTAATCCCTCTTGGTATGACTTACCCATTTCATAGGTAACCAACATTCCTAAGGCTTCTTTATTATCGCGTAATTTTTCACCAAAAAGACGAACAATTTCACCGCGTTTTGGGGCAGGCATATGCCTCCAAACTTTAAATGCATCTTCTGCTGTTCGAATTACTTTCTCATAATCATCTGGGGTGGTAACTGATACTTTTCCAATCAATTTTCCGTCAATCGGCGAGTACGACGATATGAATTCAGTATTCGAAAGCCAAGCCTGACCTGTACTTGTTCCTTCGTTGATTTCCTCAATTCCTAATTCTTTTAAAGTCGTTGAAATGTCCATTCTATTCTTGTTTTTCTTCGTTATTTTCTAATTCTTCTGCAATAATTTGCCCTTCTATATCAACTGTCTGATCCTCATTATCTAGCTCCGTTGAGTGCATAAATCGACTAGTCGTTTTTAAAATTCCTGGCAATGCTTCTTGTTTGTCTCTTGTCATTAAAGCTAATGTCATAATTCCACTGCTAATCAAAATCATGTACAATAAAATACCGTTATCAAAAAGAGAAATATTGTACTGTGCAGGAATACTAAAGAAGAGCATTATCGTAATTAACCCACGTGGTGAGACAAACAATGAGGGTAGCATAAAACTATTGGCAATAAACCTGAAAAATAAATACCTAATTATAAACAGTACACCCAAAAAGATCATTGCTAACATTAATACTTCAAGATTTACCAGAGAAGTAATTGCGATACTCATTCCGAACACAACAAAAAAGAAAGTACGGAGCACAAAAGATGTTTCCAATGTAATTACCTTGAAATAATTTAGCGTCTCTACTATTTTTTCGTCGCTAATGTGTTTCTTCATAAAGCCGATAAAAAACAACTTGTGGTTATTGATTAAAAGCCCAAAAAACAAGATTATTAGCAACGAGCTAATGTGCATTAGTTTACCAACTGCATACAACATCATGAGCACCGAAATGAGAAGGAATAGCTTGGTAGAAGTTGTGATTTTTTGAAAAACATACGTTAATGCGTAGCTTAAAACAACAGCAACCACAAGTGTCAATCCTATATTTAAGAGAATCCCTACCGCTACATTTTCCCCTTCAGGAGCATTAAAACCCTGTAAAACAAAGTAGAAGGTCATGATACCTAAAATATCAGAAAACGTTGATTCGTAAATCAAGAACTCTTTATTTTCTTCTCCCAAATTAACCACACTAGGAATTACAATTGCACTGCTCGTAATAGCCAGTGGAATAGCATAAATCAACGCATTATTAAGATCTGCGACAAAAAAGAACTGAATCATAAAAGTGAATACCGCTGACGTTAGCATTAGCGCAAGCAAGGCCACGGTGAATGACTTCCATATAATTGGCCACTTTTCTTTTGATAACTCAAGGTCCAATGATGCCTCCAATACAATCATCACCAACCCAACAATGCCTAGCAGTTCTAGAATTGGAAACCAATCCATGTTCTGTGCTGGATGGTCAAAGTAGTAGAGCGTTTGAGTAATAGCGATTCCAGTTCCTATAAGCATAATCACAGAGGGAATGTTGGTTTTTTTAGCCAATACATTGTACAAATACGAAACAATGACTAGTCCGCATAATACGATTATAAAAATATAAGGATTAATACCCATTACTTCTTTGCCGCCCTTGAAATCATTACTGGAATACTAGTAGCAATTTGCCTTGCCAATTCGGGCATGTTTTCTACGATTATATCCTTTTGACTATTTACCATACTGGAAAAGTAGGTTTTTGCCACACCAGAATAAATTTCGTATCCATGCGTATACACTGAATAGTGCACTTTAATTTCTCGCTGATATTCATCACCCTCAAACGCCCGATAATCTAACCCTGCCATGGGGCCAACATCAAACTGATTTATGAACACATAGAGTACTGATCCGTATTTTCCATATAAATAATTGAATAGACTAGAATCGGTTATCGTTCGCGCCATAAACCGCTCTTGGCCGTCATTTTCACTTACTATTTGGCCGTTTTGCATTCTGGTACCATGAAGTTGCGTTTCTTGAGGTTTTTGTTTTTTCAACTTAGGGAGCTTCACTTTCTTTGGGGACTCTTCGTTCTCTTGGGGCAACACACGGTAATCTTTTCCTGATTTTCCGTAAATGGCATACAGGTCTTTTCTTCGATCTTCATCATCTGCCATCATTCGAATCACCCGGTAATTGGCATCCGTTTCAATAAAAAGTAAGTTGTCTAAGCCTATTCTAAAATTACCAACAATTTGTTTGTAGGTCGTGCCATCGGCCTGTCCAATAGATCTGTCAATACTAGACTTATACATCATTGGCTCAAAAGGAACCAGCATTAAGGTTGGTTGATCTCCAGGCGTCCACACCGTATCGTTTTTAAACATAGCCACCTTGTTTTGAAAGGCGCCCATAGTTTCGGATTGAGAGAAACCTAAAGCTGAAATTAAGACGCTTACAAATAGTAAACGAACCTTGAGAATATTGAAAAAATTCATTTGCTAAAAATAGAAGGCTTAATCAAGCATTGTGCCTAATTCCATTCGATTTTGTTCACAGCAACATGTTGCTATTAAATGCTTGAACTTACTACTTAAATATTAGCTTATAGACATCATTTCCGTTGGCAAAAACAAACAAGGAAAGCAATAAAATAATCCCTGCCATTTGAGCGTATTCCATAAACTTTTCGTTTGGTTTTCTGCCAGAAATCATCTCATACAAAGTGAACATTACATGCCCACCATCAAGCGCCGGAATAGGTAATAAATTCAATACTGCCAGCATAATACTCAAAAAAGCAGTCAGCTGCCAGAATGTTTGCCAATCCCAAACTGGAGGAAATAGATTTCCAATTGCAGCAAAACCACCAACACCTTTGTACGCTCCTGTGGTTGGGTTAAAAATTAGTTTCAACTGACGCAAATATCCGCTCAATTGATCTCCCGCCTTAGAAACTCCCGCAGGAATAGATTCAAAAAAACCATACTGTTTCGTGCTCAATTGATAGTATCCTAGTTTTTGAAGGTCTTCTAAACCTATCATTGAATTCATTACGCCAATTTGTCCTTTGTCGTTAATGTTTACTGCAATGTCAATTGGAGAACCATCGCGCTTTACCGTTAAAATAATCGGCTGTCCGGCAAACTCTTTCAACACTACTTTGTATTCATCAAAATACGTATACTCTTTACCGTTTACAGCCACTATTGCATCTTTAACCATCAAGCCAGACGCTTTATTTGGGCTTTCTTCTGGAATTTTTCCAATGATAAAAGGCATTCGATATAAAAACAACATTTTGTTTTCTTTTTCAATCAATGTCTCTATAAAATTTTCAGGAATTTTTAATGCCTCATTAGAGCCCCCTTCGTGCTGAACATTCACTGTTCCCCCGTATATCATCTCCCCAGTTATTCCGGCAAAACGCTCTATCTTTTTTCCGTTTATATCAAGAACCTTGTCTCCATTTCTGAACCCCATATCCATTGCCAAAGAATCTGTCACCCACATTCCGCCAGTTAGACTCTCGTTTGGTAAGTATTTTTCTCCCCAACCAAATAAAACCATAGAATGAATTACCATGGCAAGAATTACGTTGACTGTTACTCCACCCATTAGAATAATAAGACGTTGCCAAGCGGGTTTACTTCTGAATTCCCAAGGCTGTGGTTCTTTTTTCAATTGTTCTGTATCCATCGATTCATCCACCATGCCCGCTATCTTAACATATCCTCCTAGCGGAATCCAACCAATTCCGTATTCAGTTTCTCCTCGTTTAAATTTGAAAAGCGAGAATTTATAATCAAAAAACAAATAGAACTTCTCGACTTTAGCACCAAATAATTTAGCCGGTAAAAAGTGACCCAATTCATGAAGTACCACCAAGATCGAAAGACTTAGCAGAAGTTGACCAACTTTAATTAAAATTTCTTCCATTCATTTTTTGTTTGAGCGCGCAAATTTGCGCTTTTGGTTTTAGGTATCCGAATTATCTGGAAAGAATGTGAAAAGGACAGGATAAAAAAGGTTAATATCAGACACTTAGGACTAATTCTTCGGCACGAATTCGAGCCAATTTATCGGTTTGTACATAATCTTCGTAACTCGGCTTTGCTACAAAGTCTACTTTTTCCATCGTTTGTTGGTTAATCTCCGCAATGTCCAAAAATTTGATTTTATCTTCCAAAAATGCCTGAACAGAAACTTCATTTGCCGCATTAAGCACGCAAGCAGCGTTTCCTTTTCGGTCAAGTGCTGTAAAAGCTAAACCCAGATTCTTAAACGTTTTTCGGTCGGGTTGCTCAAATGTCAAGTTTGGATAATCCATAAAATTAAATCGTGGAAAATCACTGTGAATCCTATTCGGATAGGCAATTGCATATTGAATAGGCAGTTTCATATCTGGCAATCCCATTTGCGCTTTCATGCTTCCATCTTCAAACTGGACTATCGAATGAATGATGGATTGCGGGTGAACAATTACATCAATTTGAGACGTCTCGAGGGCGAACAACCATTTAGCCTCAATCACCTCCAAACCTTTATTCATAAGGCTTGCAGAATCAATTGTAATTTTCGCGCCCATTTCCCAGTTAGGGTGCTTAAGAGCTTGGGCCTTAGTTACCAATTTAAGGTCGTTTATTGTTTTACCTCTAAACGGTCCTCCTGAAGCGGTCAAATAAATCTTTTCGATTTTATTGTGGAATTCTCCAGCCAAACATTGAAAAATGGCTGAATGTTCTGAATCTACAGGATAAATATTTACCCCTTTTTCTCGGGCTAATTGAGTTACAATTTCACCAGCAACCACAAGGGTTTCTTTATTTGCAAGGGCAATGCTTTTTCCAGCATTGATAGCAGCTAAAGTTGGTTTTAGGCCTGCGTACCCGACTAAAGCAGTCAAAACAACATCAATTTCCTTCATCTCAACTACTTGAGACAATGCTTCGCTACCTGCGTAAACCTTTATGTCATCTTCCCAAAGCGCATCCTTTACCTCTTTAAATTTAGACTCATCAGCAATTACTACCGCATTGGGCTTAAATTTTTTGGCTTGTTCTATTAATAACTTACTATTTCGATTAACAGTTAAAACCTCAACAACAAATTTATCTGAATGTGCTTCAATCACTTCAAGTGCCTGTGTGCCTATACTTCCACTTGAGCCAAGAATGGCAATTCCTTTAGGTTTTTCTTCTTCCATAAGACCAACAAAAATAACTTTTTGAATAACCGTCAAATGAAGTATTTACACTCGTTTAAAATAAAATCCGAATACTTTTGTTCTTAGATGCTTATGCGACTTATACTTCCGTTATTATTTCTGATAACTTCATTTGTCTCCAACGCACAATCGGTGCCCATTGGTCAGTGGCAAGATCACCTCACTTATAGCAATGTTCCTTTTGTGAGTTTAGCTAACGGAAAAGCTTATGCCGCCTCTGAAAGTGGTTTGTTTTCTGTTGAACCATCAGAAAACTCTATAAGCCGATTGAGCACCATTAGCGGGTTATCCAATATTAAAGCAACTGCATTGGGCAGTGCCTCAGAAAGCGCACCATTATTTATTGGTTATGAAGATGGCGTGATCGATGTGGTTACAGGAAATTCTATTTCTCCTTTAATAGATATTAAACGTTCTAATATCATTGGCAATAAACAAGTAAATCATTTCAACTTCTACACCAATGAAATCTGCTTTGTAAGTACCGGATTCGGCATTTTACAATTCGATTTAGTAAAAAACGAAATTACAGAGACCTTTTTAATTGGAGCTAATGGCGGCTACTTATTTGTTAATTCAACAGCTGTTTTCAAAGGTGCATTATGGGCCGCAACAGATTCGGGGATATACAGTGCTCTTATTTCTGATGACTTATTTGATCCTGCTAGTTGGACAAAAGATGTGCGGCTTAATGATTCTGTAACCACTTATGACAATATAACATCTTACCAAAACACTTTGCTTGTAAATCGATATCAAGAGGGTTTTAGAAAAGATGAATTATTTCTATTTAACGGAACTACCTGGGAGGCAATATTAGGAGAGCCTCAAGAGTCTTTTAGGGGATTAAAAGCTGTCGGTGATTTGCTAGTAATAGCAAACAGCACCAGTGTTGAGGTTTATAAAAATGGAGATTTTACTAATCAAGTGCAACGCCTATTTGCTGTTGATGAAAAGAGCATTTTGCCGCGCTCTGTAACTTACAGTTCCGAAGGGCATATTTGGACAGGCACCTCTGAGAAGGGCTTGATTCGGAGTCGAAACCCTTTTGATAATGATCAGTATTTAATCCCTGGACCGGTATCCACAAAGGCATTTGGGCTGAATTACTCTTTCGATGAAATTTATGTTAGCGGCGGCGGTGTTTCCGATATTCAGGTTAGAACAAATACTCGGGCTGAGGTTTCTAAGTTTAATGGAACCACTTGGACCTTATTTTCGGAAGCAACCATAAATCAATTCGACAGCATTGAAGACATTCTAAATACTTCTTTCAATCCCTTAATTCCAACTGAATTTGCCGCAGCAAGCATGAATAATGGTCTCATTATATGCGATAATGCTAGCGTCAAAACAATTTATGATGTAAATAATAGCCCGCTGGAATCTCTAGGTGGTTCAGGTGCAACCTTTGTTACGGGTGTGCGGTATGACGCTAATGGAAACCTGTGGATCTCGAATAGTATTGCCAATAACCCTATAAAGGTTCTTACCGCTGAAGGACAGTGGATTTCGTTTGCCAGTAATACCGGCGTTCCCGAAACTACCAATCAGCTATTGGTAACCAGCAACAATCAGGTTTGGCAAATAAGACCTGGAAAGGGAATCTATATTTTAGGACACAATGGAACCATTAATAACTTTGCCGATGATGATCTTCTGGTACTTCAAGAAGGCGGAGGAAACGGGAAATTAGCAAGTAATGATGTAACTGCTATGGCCGAAGATAATGATGGAAATGTATGGGTGGGAACCAACATTGGTATGACGGTTTTTTATAATGCAGGCAACATATTATCTGAAAATTCTTTTGACGGATCCGAAATTCTTATTACGCAAGATGGTCAAACACAGGTGCTTTTTGAGAACCAGTTTATTACTGACATTGTAGTTGATCCAGCAAATAGAAAATGGTTTTCTACTCGTGGTGCTGGAGTGTACCTCATGTCTGCTGACGGCACACAGGAGCTCGCGCATTTTACTGCCGAAAACTCACCGTTATATTCCAATAACGTGAACAGCTTAGCGATTTTACCAAAAACTGGAGAAGTTTTTATAGCCACAGAACAGGGAATTATTAGCTATAGAGGCGAAGCCATTAGTGGGAATGAAGACCTAGAGGATTTATTAGTTTTTCCGAATCCTGTACCTCCAAATTATAATGGAAGTGTTGGTATTTCTGGACTAACGAATAATGCTGAAGTTATTGTTTCAGATGTTGGCGGATCGGTAGTTCAACGACTTACCAGTAGCGGAGGACAGGCTGTTTGGGACCTTCTTAATCAAAATGGATCTCCCGTTCAGAATGGCGTTTATTTGATTTATGTGGTCTCTGAAGAAGGAGATCAAAAAGCAGTTTCCAAAGTGCTTGTAGAGCGGTAAATCTGTTGATGTTCCTGTGATTCCGATTGCTATTGGGCCCGGAACCTAAATAAGGAAAGTGTGTTCTCGATACGCTTTTATTCCACTAGTTCCATAAAAGCACTCGAACTGACAGCTTTGATAATCGGCCAGATAGCAATTTAAATATTAAGTAAGCGTATTCACTAAACGGATACTCCAGCTATTAAAGCCAACGTCATTCCTCAAGAATCATTGAACTTATAGAACCAGGAGATTAATAGAAACTTCTATACGGAATCTATTAAATGAAAGGGTATTATCAATTTATCCTAATTCCAATACTTCCATAAAAGTACTCGGACTATAGGTTTCGTTACAGACTGTCACTTCGAGTAACGCGACATTAAGAGTGTTGTATCGAGAAGGGTATTTAAAAGTAGATTCCTAGTCAACCTAGGAATGACGTGTTAGAATAAAGTTTTGTCAAAAAAGGCTTACGCCTCCAATAACAACCCTTTGTATTCTTGAATTTCTTCCATGTTCAATGGATTATCTGCTTTTGACATAAGCATCAACAAATACTCAAAGCTAGTTTCTTCGTCTTCGCCTCTTTCTTCAAAAACGTCGATATCGAAGTTTTTATTTGCTTGAATATATTCGTAAACTAATCGCGTAACCTTAGTTAAAGTAGGGCTTTCAGCAGCTTTGAATATTTCTCTCAACTCGATTAACGCAGTGATTAATTTTTCGCTTTCGAATCCTTCTTTCTTGTATATCTTAAGTACGCTATCGAGTTCTTTCATGTCAAAAATTTGAATGCCAAAATTAGTATTCTAGCTGCTTAAGTAACGGAATAAAATGGGGTTTTTTAGGTGGGTTGGTTTGTACTGTTTTACCGCCTCACTTTATCCCCTCCAATGCAATGGGTTCTTTCTGTTTTCTAATGAAGGACGAAACCCTAAGCCTGCCCGAACGTCCTTTTTGGAACGGATTGGCGGCTTGTAACTATCCACCTCCCTCACTGTTTTCCAGTCTAAAGCATTGAGCATCGAACAATAAACGCATCAGTATATGTGTTAAACATTTCAGCACTTGAAGCCCTGGCTAGGTTATAAATTTGGTAAAAACAGGAAATAAGAACAAATCATTACATTAAAAAGTCAGCTGGCCCTAAATAAACTTTTGTCTCGAGGATTAAACCAAAACGGACAAAAAGTATGGTTTTCTATACTCATGACATTCCGTATCACCTGGGTAAAGAGTATTATTATTTCCCTTCTGTTTCCTTAGCAACCGCTTCTTTATCCTCTTCTTTTTTATCGTAGAACTTGTTTTGAAAAACAGCTACTGAAATAACACCGGTAGAAATAGCAGTGTCTGCAATATTAAAAACGGGTCTAAAAAACATAAATGGATCTCCACCAACTGCAGGCAGCCATTCTGGATAAGATCCACTTGTTAGTGGAAAATAAAGCATGTCTACCACTTTGCCATACATGAAGTCTGAATATCCCCCGTTTTCTGGCATGTAGGAGGCAATTTGATGGTAGGAATCATTGAACCAAACGCCGTAAAAAACAGAGTCGACAATATTGCCCAAAGCACCTGCAAAAATTAAGGATACGCATACGATGAGTCCCGAATGTGTGTCTTTTCTTTTTAGTAAATAAACTAAGTAATATAAAATTCCGAAAACAGCTACAACTCTAAAGGAAGTGAGGAACAATTTGCCATACTCACCAGCGAATTCCATACCGAAGGCCATGCCGTTGTTCTCGGTAAAATGAATGTAAAACCAATTGCCCGCAATTTTATATTCCTGGCCCAGATACATGGTAGTTTTAACCCAAAACTTACTCCATTGATCAATAACAACTACACCTATTGATACAACTAACGCTATTATGGTTTTTCTATCCATCTTGTAAATAAAAAAGTCCTTCCCTCCCGAAAGTTTTCGGGGCCGGAGGACCTTAACAATTCAATTTGTTTTGTTTTTACTTCTGCTGAGCCATTTTAGCTTCGATACTCAATGTAGCGTGAGGTACAGCTTTTAATCGATCTTTAGGAATCAACTTACCGGTTACTCGACATACACCGTATGTTTTGTTAATTATTCGGTTCAGTGCAGCTCCTAAATGATTAATAAACTTTTTTTGTCTTAATGCAAGCTGCGCAGTTTCTTCTCTAGTTAGAACATCAGAGCCATCTTCCATCATTTTAAATGTTGGAGAGGTATCATTAGTTCCATGATCATCACCAAGATTCATAGTAGTTGTAAGGTCTTCCAGGTCTTTGTGAGCCTCTGCTAACTTATCATTAATGAGTGCTTTGAATTCTTCTAATTCAGCATCTGAATATCTTGATTTTTCTTCTGCCATAACAAATGGGTATTAAATTTTTTCTATTTCTAATTGCGTTACAAGCCCCTCTTCTAACTCAACTTCTAGTCCATTTGGTAATGCACTGGCCGAAAAATTCAATTCGTCTGTAAGCGTCTCTGTGCGAATATAATCCAAATTGTTTTTGACAGCTAACTGCAAAAATTCATTTTTTGCAATATTCACATTAATTCTATCGGTAACCTCAAACCCACTATCCTTACGCAGGTTCTGGATTCTATTCACCAACTCTCTTGCTAGACCTTCCTGATGCAGTTCTTCGCTGATATTAATATCTAAAGCAACGGTAATTTTTCCGTCAGTAGCCACCGACCAACCTGGCACGTCTTGAGAGGTAATTTCAACCGCATCCTTAGTAAGCTCCAACTGCTCTTCATTTAGCTCTAAAGCAATCTTGCCTGTAGACTCTAACTCGTTAATTTCTTCTTGACCAAATTGCATAATCAACCCAGCCAATTGCTTCATTTGCTTTCCAAACTTAGGACCCAAGACTTTAAAGTCTGGCTTAATTTGCTTGATCAACAAATTGTTATTTGGATCGATAATCTCAATCTCCTTGATGTTTACTTCACCACAAATCAAAGGCTCAACCAGCTTCAGTTGGACTTTAAATTTTTCTTCCAAAGCAGGAATCATAACGCGTTGCAGTGGCTGACGCACTCGAATAGATTCCTTTTTTCTTAATGCCAAAATCAATGAAGCGGTCTTTTGAGCAATAGCCATTCTTTCTTCCAAAGCCTCGTCCTGATGATTGATATTTACTACTGGAATTCTAGTGTGATGTACCGATAAAACACCATTCTTTCCAGATACCGAATTCAAATCGCGAAACAATTGATCACAATAGAACGGCGCAACTGGACTCGCTATAATTGCAACCGTTTCTAAACATTGATACATCGTTTGGTAAGCTGATATTTTATCGGCAGCATAGTCCCCTCTCCAAAAACGTTTACGACACAAACGCACCCACCAGTTAGAAAAATCATCTACCACAAAATCCTGAATCAACCGGGTGGCTTTTGTAGGTTCATAATCGTCCATTGATGCCTTCACCTTTTCGACTAGTGTGTTCAATCTAGAAATAATCCAACGATCAATTTCTGGTCGTGTTGCCATATCTATTTCAACCTCATTATAGGCAAATCCGTCAACATTAGCGTACAATGCAAAGAATGCGTATGAATTGTGCAGTGCTCTAAAAAACTTACGCTGAACTTCAGTAATGCCCTCTAAGTCAAATTTCAAATTGTCCCAAGGCTGAGCGTTTGAAATCATATACCAACGTGTTGCATCGGGGCCATACTTGTCTAAAGTTTTAAACGGATCGACTGCGTTGCCTAATCTTTTAGACATTTTTTGACCATTTTTATCCAACACCAATCCATTAGAAACTACGTTTTTAAACGCAACTGATTTTTTCGTCATCGTTGCAATTGCATGCAAAGTAAAAAACCAACCTCTTGTTTGATCAACTCCCTCAGCAATAAAGTCTGCTGGATAGTTTTGCTCAAAAATTTCTTTATTTTCAAATGGATAATGCCATTGCGCATAGGGCATAGATCCACTATCAAACCAAACATCAATCAAATCACTTTCGCGAATCATTGGGTTTCCCTCGGCATCAACCAATATTATTTGATCGACAATGTGTTTGTGTAAATCCACTTTGTCGTAATTCTCTTCACTCATATCACCTGGCTCAAATTCTGAGAAAGGATCTTTTAACATTATACCCGCATCAACTGATTTTTTAATTTCTGATTTAAGTTCTAACAGCGAGCCAATAACCTTTAGCTCTTTTGTTTTTTCGTTTACCCAAATCGGAATTGGAATACCCCAGAATCGACTTCTAGATAGATTCCAATCTTGCAGGTTTTCCAACCAGTTTCCAAAACGACCTTCACCCGTTGAAGCTGGCTTCCAGTTGATCTTTTTATTGTTTGCAATTAACTCATCCTTAACCATGGTAGATTTTACAAACCAAGAATCTAATGGGTAATACAAAACGGGCTTATCGGTTCTCCAACAATGCGGGTAACTGTGCTCGTATTTCTCCACTTTAAACGCACGGTTTTCTTCTTTTAATCGAATGGCAATTTCAACGTCTACCGATCGATCTGGCTCATCACCAGCATCGTAATATTCGTTTTTAACGTATTTGCCTGCATATTCGCCCATTATATCAATGAACTTTCCTTGCAAATCAACAAGAGGAATTGAGTTTCCTTCGTCATCTTTCACCAGTAATGGCGGCACTCCGGCAACCTTAGCGACCATGGCATCATCTGCCCCAAAAGTTGGTGCAGTATGCACTATACCGGTTCCATCTTCGGTTGTTACAAAATCACCTGCAATTACTCGAAACGCTTTATCAGCGTTTTCAAACGGCGATGCAAACGGTAAGAGTTGCTCGTACTTAATGTCTAATAATTCTGATCCTTTAAACTCTCCAACAACGCTATGAGGCAATGTTTTTCCCGAAATTTTAATATCAGCAGAGGTTTGGTTTTCGTGTTCAGGATTAAAATATTTACCCAATAAATCTTTAGCCAAAATCACCGAAATTTTCTCTTCAGTGTATTGATTATAAGTGTCCACTAAAACGTAAGTAATGTTTTTACCTACCGTCAATGCTGTATTCGAAGGCAAGGTCCAAGGAGTGGTTGTCCAAGCTATAAAAAATGGATCATTCCCCGCTTTTTCGAATATTTTCTCAGATTTTTCGTCTCGAATAACTTTGAACTGGGCAACAATTGTGGTGTCTTTTACATCTCTATAAGTTCCTGGTTGATTCAATTCGTGAGAACTTAAACCTGTTCCTGCCTTTGGTGAATAAGGTTGAATCGTGTATCCTTTATACAGTAAATCTTTTTTATAAAGCGTTTTTAGCAAATACCATACAGACTCCATGTACTTACTTTTATAGGTGATATATGGGTCTTCCATATCTACCCAATAACCCATTCTTTCGGTAAGGTTATTCCAAATGTCTGTATAGCGCATTACTGCCTTTCGACACGCGACATTGTAGTCTTCTACGCTTATCGTTTTGCCAATATCTTCTTTGGTAATGCCCAGTTCTTTTTCTACACCCAATTCAACGGGTAGGCCGTGTGTGTCCCAGCCCGCTTTTCGGTTTACTAAATAACCGTCCAATGTTTTGTAGCGACAAAAAATGTCTTTAATAGCCCGCGCCATAACGTGGTGAATGCCTGGTAATCCGTTTGCAGAAGGAGGTCCTTCATAAAAAACGAATGGCTTTTCATCCTTGCGCAATTCTATACTTTGTTCAAATGTGTTTTCATTTTCCCAAGTCTTTAGAATTCGATCCGCCACAGCTGGCAAATCCAAGGTTTTATATTCTGGATATTTTTTCATTTGGTACGCTCTAAAATAGAGCTGCAAAAGTAGAAATTTCAATGGGGTTGGTTACGCAGAGAACCACAAAGGAAAAGTAGCATTTCGCAGAGGGTTTTTACGCAGCAGATCACGCTTATATTCTTAGGTTTTTTTCGATAAAACCAGTATCCAAACGCTACGTAATTTCGAGAGATTAGATAAGCAATGGGATAACGGAGGGCTTATGCCTCTTCTGTCCGGAAACTCCAAATTAGTGACCGTATTATTCATTTTCTTTTTTTTTTACCAAACCAAAACCAATCGAAACAACTTATTACTTTTGACACTCAATTGCACCCGTAGTTCAACTGGATAGAATATCGGATTTCGGTTCCGACGGTTGAAGGTTCGAATCCTTCCGGGTGTACAAAAAAGGCACAGCGCTATGCGTTGTGCCTTTTTCATTTTTACGAGATCGACGCTTGCTTCTGTGAATGACAAAAATGAAAATAGCTGTTTCACTATCTGGTTTTCAAATTTAATCAATGAACAAGGTGAATCAATACTTCCTGGCGTCCTTTTAAAGCCCCTCGATTTATAAAAGGACTTTTTGTCTTTTTTCAGCTTTTACTTTTTAATTATTTTGGCCAATTGCTCATTCAATCCAGAGGCTATCAAAACAATTGTATTTCTATTCGTTTGTATTCTCTTTAACCCTACCTTATTATTGAGATGGGATACTGAAGAAAGTCCTCAAAAGCAGAACTACCCTGTTCCACCGGACACCATCAAAACAAGACAAAATAAATTCATTGCTACGAAAAAATTATCGGTTTTCGAATGGGGCTTATACCTTAAATAACACAGAAATGATACCGTTTGTGATTGGGAAAGAAACCTTAATGAAATTGTTTGCGAGGATTGTCAACACAATCGCAAACAATTTATTTATTATCATTTACTCGATGAATACTTCCATGGAGTTAGTTTTGGCTATGCAGAGAAGCCCAAAATTATATTAGGAATTAATGAGAATGAAACTGAACGCTATAATGCTTCTCCAAAACCCAACTAAATGTTCGGTTAATATATTAAGATGACTATACAAAACTGAGAGTAATTCATTCGTTTGGTCAGGTTCTAAATAACAATCAATCATTGGAAATTAACTTAGGAGATTATCCTTCTTAGGCCTACTGTTTCATGTTATTAAATGGAGCAAACTCTATAGAAAGGCAACCGATAACGAAAGATTCTCTGTTCTTAATTTAAAAACCAAAACCTAATTCTACCTGTTTTCGAAATAGACTAAGGATACAACTCAAGGGTTAGTGTTTTTAGGAGTGGTTATGGCTCTCAATAATGGTTTTTGCACAAGTTATCTAAATTGGTCATATATCCCTCAAAGGCCTTCTTCGCCAATAATTCAAAGGTTATATTGTAGTTGCTTTACTCCGTTATTAGAGATGTTTATAGATGCCTTCTGGGATTTGCAAAAGCAACCGTTTTAGCCTCTGTTTCGCAAGCGCTCTAGCGATTATTGTGAGTACCTAACTTTTTTGCGAAATCTCTAAAGCAGACTTGATAATAGTATGTGATTATCTAAATGTCGTTTCATTTGTCTTTTATTATGTTATGGGTTTTTGGTTTTTGCTTTCAATTGGTTAAATAACTTTACGTTGCAAGATGAGTGAACAAATTACAACTATTTCTTTTTTTAAATTTTCAGCATTTCCTAATATGTTTTGGGGGTTTTTAATGATGTTATTTGCCCATAAAGACTTGTCTAAAGTTAAGGGGCTTTCATTTTATCGCCTTTTGGGTAGTGGAAATGGGACGGGGTTTAATCCTTTTCCTGATTGGTCGATATACAGCCTGTTGCAAGTTTGGGAATCTGAAAAAACAGCAAATGACTTTTTCAACTCTTCCACTCTAATTAAGAATTACAAAAATCATACAGTCGAGCTATATACGCTCCATATGAAAAACATTTCAGCAGGGGGAACTTGGGTTGGTAAAAACCCATTTGAGAAAGGAACAGATTTAGATCCTAGCTTACCTATTGCTATTATTACTAGAGCAACGATTAAGTGGAATTGGCTCATTCGGTTTTGGAAATATGTTCCAACGTCGCAAGAAGCCTTAGAAGGAAATAAAGGTTTAATCTATACGAAAGGAATAGGAGAAGTGCCCGTTATACAGATGGCTACATTTAGCTTATGGAAAGACTTTGATTCAGTTAAGAGGTTTGCTTATAAAAGCAAACAACATAAAGAAGCCATTAGAAGAACTCGTAAAAATGAGTGGTATAAAGAAGAGTTGTTTTCTAGGTTCCAACCCTACAAATCCTCGGGAACTTGGCAAGGTAAAGATCTTTTAATTTTTTAAAATACGTTATTCGGGTTGAGCTATAACAGTCATAATTCCTAAAGACGAGGTTTTTTCCTTCCACTTTTTAGGCAAAAACTTGATCATTCCAATTACGAATTGCGTAAACTCAGACTCCATGTTTTTATCCCATTGGATTCCTTTTTGTTCCATTTCACTCATCCAGTAAAGTAAATAGGAGTTCAACGTTCCATAAGTAGATGTTTTGCAAACTTTCCACCCACTTTTTTTTAGCAATAACTCTATGTTTTTTGGAGAAAATAATGAAAGATGTCTTGGAGTGTGCCAGCCAGCCCAGTTTTTTCCATACTTTTTTCTACTGGAAGAATCAAAATTAGGAATTTCAATGACGAGTGTGGTAGTTGGTTTAGATATAGATTTTAAAAAGCTTAGATTTTCAAAAGGAGTGTAGTCGTGTTCTAAATAATGCCACATAGTAATTACATCTGGTTGAAGCCTAACAGGAAGATCTTTTATTTCTGCTACTTGTAAATTTATTTTCCTAAAATTCTCGGGTTGATCTTTCCAACCTTCATCACTAAAGTCGATGCCCATTGTTTGGCAGTTTAATTCTTGCTGACAAACTTTCAAGAAAGTTGGATTTCCGCACCCAATATCTAAAATCAAAGATCTTTCCGTTAACTTATGGGCGGCTTTTACGCGCTGGAATCTTCTTAAATCGAGCTTTTGCTGATTACCCTCTACTAGTTTTTCAAATTTTCCCCAAGCTTTTGCTCCTCGATAAGGCAAGTAGAAGGAAGTGTAATAATTTTTAAGCTGCTCCGGGGGAACTCTGGGGTTCAAGAAGACAAGCCTACAGTTGTTGCATTGATCAAAATTGAATAACTCTTTATTAGAATGCATTTGTGCTGTTGTCTCAATAAAAGAATTAAAAGAAGAGGCGCTGCAGACTGGACAATTAACAAGTTTAATCATAGAACTAAAATAATTAAACTGTGCTTTTCTAATAATATTATCATATTTCCTTTGTTTTGCTTGCTGCAGGTTAACATAGAGGCTAAATACTGATTAATTGAATCAGAGGCAATATTAATAGTCTGACTAAATAAAGGTGAACTTTAACTGCATCTGAGGATTTAAACTCAAAAACAAACCACTGCATGTTGTCAGCTACTAAAAACATTTCTATGAAATGGGGTTTTAATAATTCCGTTATTGATTGGTATAATGCGCTTCTTCAATATTAATTTAACAGGAATAAAAACTTCAAACGTATGGGTCTTAGATCTAAAAAAAGCTAATACTACCCAGAAGCAAATGACTAAACTTTACTAAAAGTCAATTAACCTGCTTTTTTCTTATCGGGTTTTAGGTCATGCGTGCTTTACTTTCGCGACGATTTTATAACCCCTTTCAGGAGCCTTGAAAAAAGCTATTTACATACTCGTTTTATCCCTGTTCTCTTTTAGTGTAATAGGACAAGATAAAACACTTGAAACCTCAAGAACCACCGAAAAAATAAAGGTGGACGGACAAGGCTTAGAAGCAAGTTGGGGTAGTGCTAATATAGCAACAGACTTTTTAGAGCTAAACCCCACGGAAGGCAAGCCACCTCGATTTAAGACCGAAGTAAAAGTCTTGTTTGATGACAATAATATTTACTTTCTTGCTTATTGTCATGACGACTACCCGGATAGTATTTTTACACAACTTGGCGAGCGCGACGATCGATTGAATGCGGATAAATTCACGATTTCCTTCGATACATACAATAAAAAACTCGATGCCTTTACTTTCGCAGTTACCGCCTCAGGGGTTCAATCGGACTATAGAATCTCTGACGAAGCCTTTAACGCTGTGTGGGAATCTGCCGTTGAAATTACCAACGACGGTTGGATGGCTGAAATTCGAATTCCCTACTACGCGATTCGCTTTCCTAAAAATGAACAACAAATATGGAAACTAAATTTCGAAAGAGAAATTCGTCGTTTCCGAACTGAATTACAGTGGTCTTTAGTTCCAAAAGAAGTGGAAACCGAAATCAATTTCTGGGGCGATTTAACAGGGTTAAATAACATTAAAGACCCTGCTCGTATTTCACTTTCGCCCTACGTTTCTTCGTTTGCCGAAATTGGAAATAATGAAAGCAGTTATGGTTTTGGAGCCGGCGCTGACCTAAAAGTTGGGCTGAACGAAAGTTACACCTTAGACATGACCTTGCTTCCCGATTTTTCACAAGTGCGGTCTGATAATATTGTAAAAAACCTCGGAGCATTCGAGGTGGTTTTTGAAGAGCAACGTCCTTTTTTTCAAGAGGGGGCTGACTTATTCAACCTTGGAGATTTGTTTTATTCCAGGCGAATTGGAGGTGTGCCAGAAGGTTATTCAAATGCCTTTTCGCAAGTCGACTCCAATGAAGTTATTGAAAACCCTATTACTTCTCGACTTATCAACGTAACGAAGGTTTCGGGAAGAGATAAAAATGGTTTGGGAATAGGGATAATGAATGCGATTACCGCCCCAACCTTTGCGACGATTGAAAATATCGAAACCGGAGAAAAACTTGAAATACAAACCAATTCGTTAGTCAATTACAACATCATTGCAATTGACCAAAACCTTAAAAATAACAGTTCCATATATTTCGTTAATCACAACACATCACGTCATAACGGCTTTATCGATGCTAACGTTTCTGCTTTGGGATTAAATTTGATTAATAAAAAGTCAAAATACTCTTTCAATGGCGATGTAAAAGTGTCGCAACGTGACAGCAACTTATCTGCACACATTTTTAGCGAGGACCCCGGTGATGGCATTAGCTTCGCCTTGGGTTTTGCAAAAATTAAAGGGAACTTTAAGTTTGACCTGCAAAGCGAAAACAAGTCGCCTAATTACAACCCCAATGATCTAGGAGTAAATTTTACCACCAATGTAAGAAATCACTCTTTAGAACTGCAGTACAACAAATACAACCCGTTTTGGAAGTTGAACGGAAACTACAACACCTTTACCTACAGTGTTGACCAAAACTACACATCTGGCGAGGTGCTAAAGAACGGCTACACCGGACGATTCGCTTTTATTATGCCCGGTTTTAATGCGTTTTTTCTTAATATAAGCTCGCAGGTTGGTGACGGAATCGACTTGTTCGAGTCTAGGGTTCCTGGTCAAAAATTTATCGTTCCAGAATATTATTACAATGGTTTAGGCGTTTCGACCAATTACGGCA
>TARA_B110000879_G_scaffold26893_1_pt1 | contig 28199 bp, 26 predicted proteins | sample TARA_B110000879 | Tara Oceans TARA_B110000879 (sample SAMEA4398094) | marine metagenome | biome: Polar Biome; feature: [SRF] surface water layer (ENVO:00010504); material: water (ENVO:00002006), including particulate matter (ENVO:01000060) such as... | depth 5 m
TACATCACCACCATCAACATTGACTTCTAAGTCACCGCCAATATCTAATATCGTACTATTAGGATTAGTAATAGTATCCGTAGTGATATCAAAGTTACCAAGGTCTGCGGTTACGGATACAAGTGCATCTGTAGTTACTGTTCCATCAAAGAATGCGTCTTTCCACTGTAGTGTGGATGTACCTAAGTCGTAAGTATCATCTGCGTCAGGAACAATATTAGTATCAACTCTACCGACAACTGAGATATTATCTCCAGTTGCATTACCTAGATTGACATGACCGTTTAGATTTGATTGACCAGTAACATCTAAAGTATTTTTTACGGTAAGATTGTTTTGGAATTCACCGTTGGTGTTATTTGCCTTGAAGAACTTTTGACCATTAGATAGAATAGCTAACTGAGTACCTGAATCTGTAAATTTACCAAATTCTATTCCATTATTCTGTAGGTGGACATTACCCATGTCTGCGTCTAGGTATATATCCACAGAAGCATCAACAGTAAAGTTACCTGTGACATTTACGTCAAAGTTACTACCCGAAGTAATCTCGGTTGCAGATGCATCAAAGACTGATTCTATTTCGTTGATTGCAGCGACTAAGTCATTTGCAGTAGTGTCTAAATCAGAAGACGCAGTTCCACCACCCGCACCGTGAATATCGATGTCAAGTTCTTTTATTGCAGAAATGATTGTCTTTGCAGTAGTCGGAAGTTCCGCAGAGTCGTGACCAATGAATGCATCAATGGCATTAATTGCACCCACAATACCACTGTCACGAACAGAGTTTTCTGCGTATGAGATGTAGTTTAAATCACTAGAAACATCTCCACCACCACTACCGTGGAGGTCAGAGTCTAATTCGTTAATTGCACTGACAACATCTGAATCTATAAGAGTTGTCAATCGACCAGTTGCACCTACGTCTAAAGAAATCGTATTGACGTTATCTTTAAACTCGGTGAACGTGTCGTTAATCGTTGTGATTGTCGGTTTTACTGTTGCCATTTTACAATTTCTCTATAAGTTTATGGAGGAGGTCTTTTATTTCACCGACTTCATTCTTTAAATCTTCAAATTCCTGTCTCTTTGCTCTACGGAGTGCTTTCGCTTCCTTAGCTTTATTTATAAGGTCTGAGTTTACGTTTATTAAACTTCCGCTCTCAGGGTCTCTTTTCCACTGTGTACTATCCATCTTAGTTACCTAATGCTATTGCTCTCAGGTCTTTAAAGACAGGTGGTGTTGAACTATTACTACTTCGCATAACAATCTTAAGTTGGTATTTAATGAATGCATCCACATCTCCACCCTCTTTACCAATCAGATATTTGTATTCTCTGAAGTTTTTCTCGTCAGGAGCAACAGTACCTTCTTGTGTATCATTCGCAAGTGTCCAAGGAGTTCTAAAGATATTATCACCTTCGTTTGCAGTTCTATAGTACAAGTCAAAGTTTGCAGCAGCGGGTCTCATTGCGGCAACAAGTACCTTAAGACCTACAGCATCATTTGCAAGAGTTACTGGAACAGTAATATGTTTAGACATACCTGAACCACCTCTTGCATCTGTCTCAGCAACATATGCATAAGGAACATTGAAACCATTTACAGTGGTTGCTGATTGATTATCGATTCGGTTTGTAATAAATCCAAGACCACATCGTTGCATATCTACTACTGGTGATACATCATTGTTAGTCGTATCCAAAGATAGTCGGAAAGTAACTGAACGTTCACCCGCACCAAGTTGTGCGGTTTCATTAGCAGCGTTTGCGATAAGTTTTGGAGCATTAAATCTATTTGTTGAACCTAACTCATAATCACCATCGAATGTTCCGTCTTTGATATATCGAGTCTGTGACCCTGATACTGCGGCAAGTGAGCTACCCGTAGTAAACTTCGCACGATGAACCATAGTCGTTGACTTAGGAGTGACCGATTCAAGTTTAGGAATCACTGCATCAAATTCAATTTGTTTTGTTGCAGTTACTCCATTACCACCGAGTCTACCCGAAGCAGTTGCGGTATCACTATTACTTGCAAGAAATGTAAATCCAAATCCGTCTGCAATAATAACAGTTTTTGAACCGTTAATGTTAGCTGCGGTAAGACCACTACCACCTGATACCCCTGCAATGACTACACTGTCTCCAGTTTGGAAACCGTGGTTGGGGTGTCTACAATAAATTGTACCACTACCCGAAGTAATTAAGAATGGGTTATTAATCAACGGTTCTATAGGACTGTCACCATTCTCTAGGATAATAGTACCACCCGCAGTTGAGAAGTTTGCCTTGAAGATTTTAAACGCCATATCTTTAGTTTGGTCTGCTTCCCAAGTTGTACCGTTTTGTGATTTGAATAGTGAACCCATAGAAGGTTGTCTATCAATTCTCTTCTCAGTAGAACCCAATTCGAATGCATAGGTCTCACCGACATAAGCATTATAATTAACAGAGTCAGAAAGAAGAACAATACAGTATTCCGTACTTGGTTTCAGATATATTGGTTCATCAAATTCGAATGTAGTTGGTGCGTTTAACACCGCAGTCTGTGTCTGTGAACTTGGTACCGCAACACTATTAGGACTCAAGAACTTACTTGCCATGAAACTATCAGATGCAGGGTGTCCATTTACCATTTCACGAATCTGACATTCTACCTGAATTTTAGAATCCTTAGTCTTAAAATAAGTCTGTACCTTAGTGAGGAATATTCCATCACCTTCGGGTACTCTAAATGATTGTGCTAATGGGTCAATCCAAACAACTTCGTTCCATTTCTGAGTTTCTACTTCAACTGTTCTTGTTGAAACAACATCTCTAGTACGAGTTTCAATTTCACCTTGTGAAGTATAGTGAGTTATAGCACGAGATAATGCAGCACCATTTTGGTTGATGTCAATATCAAGGAGTTTAAATTCACGTTTACCCGCTTTAAATCTGAACGCAGTCGTTGAAGGAATAAAGAATGAACCTTCTACTACACCATTTGTATCAGTAACTAAGTTAGAAGAACCTTCGGGATGTGAAGTTGCCTTTGAATGTATACGACCATATTCGGCACCCTGAGATGCACTAAATTCATAAGACTCTTCACGACACCAACTATCCACTTTCTTACCACTGAAGAATGGGAAGTATCGAGTCTCAGGACGCAGACCTTCTGCTTTAAAGAATACTTTTCTTGAACGCATAAATGGTAAGAATTGTAAATCGACTCTTCGAGTTCCTATAACACGGGTACTTACACTACTACCAACAACAGTTCTCTTAGAGAAAGTCGTGGATTGTTTACGTCTACCTCTGGCAGGGTGTGTTGTCTGTGACTCAAATGTTGCATCCTCATCTCGGAAAGACTGTGGGTTGTTTATATTGATACCAAACCAACCGAAATTCAAGAAGTCACCTATACCAAGGATTCCATTGTCCGTACCACCTTGACCCATTTCATTACCGACACCACCGAAATCGAAATTGACACCGAATCCTGGCCCTGCTATGAAGGTAGGAGCGGGTCTTGTAAATTCACCTAGGTTATTAATACCTGTGTTTCTTTCGACAGTCTCGTGAATAACTTTATTGGGAGTGAACTGAGTTTCAAACCACCAGTCAGATTTTGGTGACAAGGTAATCTTACCACGACCACTCACGACCGCAAATGGGTTAACGTTCTCGGTACCACTAATCTTATTTTGTCTTACTGCAAGTGTGTGACCATAATTCAAGTAGATATTATCACCCTTTCTTATAACACTACTTGATTTATCTGAATCGTAGACTAAACTAATACCTTGTTCTACACTCTGAGAAGTCATTACTTTACTTGCTTGATGAATAGTAGATTGATGATTCGGGTCAAGTCGGTCAGACATATTTGTATCTGAGAAGTTATCAGCAAAGATACCTGATTTGGTTCTTTGGATACCATCAGAATCTAATACCATTATGTTATCAGTCGCAACTTCTAGGAATGATAATGATACTTGTTCTTTAAGATTGTCTAATTTCTCTTCAAGACGGTTAATGTCTTGCATAGTGAATCGTTTGTATTTCAACATACGCAATCCTAGGTCATCTGCATTGATGCCGTATGCGTTATGTTCTAATTCAAATAATGGTAGTGTTCCTTCAGGTGTTGCTGGCATTGGTCTAGAAAATCCTGGCTCTCCTGTAATATGTACAAGTTCTGCTTCTTGTGTAAGAACAATCTTATCTGCACGAGGAAGATAATAATCAACATCCGCTTGGAAAATATCACCATTAGTCGGAATTTCGTTAATGATCGCACCTGAAACAGTAAAATCTAAACCTGAGTCAGGAGTAGATGGACGGAAGTCGATTGCATCTCTTAACGGGATAGCATCACGGTTTTCATTGTCAAGGAAAGGAATCTTAGAGTAATCTACCTGTCCTGAGTATGAGTTAACTGCAAATACGTCACCTGTGTTGTGTTGGAAGTAATCAAATTTAACATAGATATTACCCGTGATACTTGAAGTACTTGCACGAATAATCCTGCCTGGCCCATAATAGTTAGGACGTTGACCGTTATCAATGATGAACTCATCGGACACATCTCTACCATTTGCATTGGTTGCTTTAATCTCTACTACTCTAGAAATGTCTGCTTTACCGAGATGTAGGAATGTTTCTGTACCTACAGTCTTCAATGCACCTGTTTTAGTCGCATTTGAAATTAATTGTTTTACACGAACACTTGGTTGTGCTTTATTAACTTTTGCGTATATGGTATATGCAACACTATTCTCAAGACCACTGATAGTTACAGAAGATGAACCTGAACCACTAAAAGTTGTTCCAGTTCGAACCTCACCGTTACCATTTCTTACACATATCCATTGACCAGTATTTACGAAGGTTTCCCCTACTACTGTCAATGCAGCAAGTGCTAATGTACCACTACCACTTGAAGTACCTGTTACAATTCTTTGAACTTCAAAGTCAACGTCACTAATAGTTCTAGGACGATTCCTAGGAAGTGTGAAAACAAGTCCGTCTTGTAGAGTCTCTTGAGGTATTGCCTTACCACCTAATAGAACAGGTTTTGCAAAGTTATTTGTTGTAGTACCAAGAGTTTTTACATTTCTCAATACTTGACCCGAATTCATTTGAATATCAAAAAGATATACACGGAAGTTTGCACCGTCTTCTTCTACAGAACGTACTCTACAGGTACCAATAATACTTGCGGCAGGGTTAGTTGTATTGGTTGACAGGTTTTGTTTTGCAAGAGTATTAGTACCCAAGTTACCTTCAAGTGTATCACAGATAAAGTAGTTACCGTAGTTGATACCTACCACTTCATTAGTAAGTGTTTGAGTTGTTCTTGGTTTAGTAAGACTACCTTCGAACGGAGAGTTACGGTTAGCACGATATCCATCCACATAGGCATTTCCTGCCGAGATGTTAAAGTCTAGTGTATCGTTCTCACTATCTGTAGAAAAATCGATATCGAATGGGGATACAATATAGTTCCCACTCTCTTCTTTTGTTCTTGTAGCCATTAGTTCATTGATTTTATTGTAAGAGTCTGTACCTGTTACAGTCTCTACAATCTTACCATCTAATACATCTGAATAGAATACAAAGTTTTCATCAGTGACAGTACTACCATCGGTAAGTGTAAGTTTGATTCTATACCTGTCAGCGCCAGGCGATGAACGATTAGGTGTAGCACCTTGATTATCATATAATGCATCGTTATCATCGACTGTTACGATATCTTCGGTAACAACAAATCCCATAGTTACTGAAGGATTAGTTGTATACTTTGAAATAATTACTGATTGAGGGTTTGCAAAAACAAAGTGACCTCTTACAAAGAAATCACCACTTGCATTACTGAACTGAGTACCTTGACCGACACATGGGTTCGCAACCGTGTTGGTTGATTGTACTGTTAATGTATCCGAACCATCTGTTAAATCTTCGCCCGCAGTAACACGAATTGGAACCGAACTTGAAGCAGCGGCCGAAGTACCCGTATATTCAACATATAGAGTTGCGGGGTCACTACCCTCAGCGATGACAACTTCTAATACTCTCACCTTAACACCCGAAGTCTGACCAGTAAATTCATTACCGACAATAGAAGTAACAGGAGTTGGAAGTGTGTTAGTCGAAGTGTTTAACTTAATAAACTCATACCTAGGGTTACATGTTGCTCCGCCTGGATTTACCGAAGCGCCCTCTTTAAAGATGTTGCGACCAAAACGTGCAACCTCTTGCTGAATGATGGTTTGCATCTGTGTAAGTTCACGTGCTTGTAACGCACGTCCACTATTAAACAGTATGCGATGATAGTTATCACTATCTTTAAAATCATCCTTGTAAGTGGACGGGAAACTTTGTTCAGTGTATACTTTTGCCATTATTCAGTACCTTAAATTTGAATTACGATTTTAATGTCTTCGGTTTGACCTGTGTCACGTGTAATAGCATCACGATTCGCAATGTATAATAGTTCACCTGTCTTGGGATTCAATTCGGGGGCAATATAAGGAGCGTCTGCTGCTCGTAATGAACCCGAACCACTTCCTCCACCCACTTCTGTTACTTGTTCACCGGCAGCAAAATTACCAAATCCTGTTGTTTCGGTTTGATGGTACCAAATATAATCTGAATCAGCTCTATCTATGATTGCCTTAACCTGTGATGTTCCACCAATTATAGTGTTATCAGCAGTAAAGACAGGAGACGGGGTCGCACTGAATCTAAGGAGCTTTGTAGCTACGCCAGTAGACTCGGTGAAAGATGTTCCGTTATCACTATCTATTTTAGGGTTCTTTAGTAACCCAACTTGTCTAAAGTCTTGGTTGACAAAGAAGTCACCTGTTTCTGTTCCTTCGGGTTTTGTATTAAACATTATTGATGTTGCACGAAGGTCATTTCTAGGGTCTGCACCAAGTCCGCCAGGCACCTGATTCTTAGTTAGAATAACACGACCCTTTGCAGGTTTACTAAATGAACCACCCCCTGTTAATACAAGTGCTGCTTCGGTGTATCCATTACCCAGTGTGAATGAACCCGAAGAGTCATAAACTTCTACTTTCGTTACTTGTCCACCATCAATAGATGCTTGACCTTTTGCTTGGAATCCATCACCCACAATTGTGACTGTTGGGTTGGATGTATAACCCGCACCACCTGAGTCTAGTGCAAATCCTGTAATTTGACCAACAATTGCAGCATTCTGTACTGCAAGTTGTTCGATATCAGGAGCAGGGGAATCCGAGTCAACTGCACCCTGTAATTTAACAGGCATATAGTTTGCAGATACAAACTTAGTTGCATCAAGAGCAGAGATAGAATATAAGAATTTCCATACATAACCATCAGCAACACCGAACGCAGCACCAGTGGTGTTACCTGTCGGTTGTACTGTTGAAGTTAAAGAACTACCAGCAGCGTTCTTTGCTTGTTGAACACACATATAAACTTGGTTGTTATCATTGAGTACGTAATAAGGTTGAGAAGGATAACCTACAGTAGCATCATCGTATGAGGAGTATATACCACCACTTGCCCAGTTATAACGAGGAACAACCATACGAACATCTGTAATGTTCTTTACGGACTGCATTCCGAGTCGGAAGTTTCTCTCTTCACGACCTGTGTTATAAGCATCGGGTGCAACATCGGAATCATTCCAATCTTCTGAACGTCCGATAGCTGCATAGTAGTTATTACCCGCATCATTGATATCAGCTAGGATACTATTAATTACTTGTTTCTTAATTCTGTTTGTTATTACTGCCTTAGCCATTACTATACCCTATTATTTCAGAAGAATTGATGTACCAGTCGCACTATCCAACGAGGACATAGTCTGCCAACTATTACCATCCCAAAGTAGAGATAGGGTACTGTTTTGTTCGAAACGGAAGAAAGATGCATTTGAATCTGCTCCCGCAATGTTATTATTACCTGTTAGGTGTACTACTGCACCACCTCGTGCAACAAACTTATGTGTTTCACCATCAAGAGCACCGGCAGCCAATGTAGGTATAATAAGACCTGAAGATGCATTGAAGATAGTTAAAGGTTTTAGTAAGTTGACAGCGGTAGATGAAGTTACTGTATCTACATTATACACCAATTTGGAGTTAATGTCAATAGCACCCGTACCTTTTGCCGCAAGGTTTAGTGATACGTTTGCGTCCCCACCAAGAGATTCAATCTTTGGTGAAGCACCTGTCGCAGTATTGGAAACCTTAATATGGTTAAGAGCACTTGCCACTCTATCAAATTCGATGAGTTCGTTACCCGCAGAATCTTCTAGAAACCCACCATTTGCCTTACCACCAATCATTGGTGCATTAAGGTTTGGTTGTGTTAAGGATTTATTAGTAAGAGTCTGTTGTACATCCGCAAACACAAAGGTATCATCGGTTCCAAGTATAGGAAGAGTTACATTCCTATCAGCAACCAACTCACTTGCAACAAACACATATTGGTGATTAGATGATGTATCTTGAATTTGTGGAACCGCCAATACCGCACCATTCAGAGTCTTATTTGTAAGAGTCTGTTGTGTTGTATCAAGAACAACATTACCACTTGCATTGGGTAATGTCGCAGTTCTAGATGCGGTTGGGTCTGTTACCGTAAGAAGAGTCTTAAAATTGTTGACCGTATCACCTTCGAACGATAGACCACTATCAACGAAAGAGACTTTACTTGTGATAATATCACTGTCTCCGCCAATGGTACGGTACATCTCAACGAAATTGTCGTTAATTTTCTTCGCAGCAGTACGGAGAGTATCTCCTGTACCATCGTTTGCGAGTGTTCCTCGGTTTATATTTTGTCTTGCCATCTTTAAATTTCCACTGTGTCTATCTATTTATAAGAGTTTATAACCAACTTGCACTATCTAATAGAGAATAATACAAGTCCGAATCACCTGACCACCATTGATGTTTCTCTTGGTCGAGTGTTTCGAAACTAAAGTTGTTGGACATGTCCATACCTTTCATTGTCGTAATACCCGCACTATCTGTAGATAGGTCTGAGTCATCAAACGTTGGTGAAGATACTAGTTGTAGTTCACGGAGAGAAGAGTACTGTCTATCAATGTTTCTGATATCATCGTCCCTAAATCTCTTAAGGTTCAAGTATGTATTTATGCGACTCTTCACACCGTCCGAATCTGCGTAAGGGTCATCAACAATACTTGTAACATCCGCACTTGCCATTCCACCACTAACTGTAACTCCATCGAATCTAAACAATCCAAGGTCTGCGGTATTCTCAACAGTAATGTTGGGTGGAGGTGCAGGTCTTGAAGAATCTGCTTCCATCAAATCAGTAACCGAAGAGACGATTGAAATTTGTGAACCCACAAACATACCCGCAGGATGCGTGAATAGTTTATATGTCTCTTTCCATTCCGAGAATGGTATTTCTGCTTTAATCAATAATGCAAAGGTTTGATACAATTTATTATCGGTAAGGTATCTTTGCGAGTCGGGCCCAATGAATGAATCAGTTATTCCAACCTTGAATACATTTTCTTTGGTATAAATTACTTCGGGGTCTATACCAAAGAAAGTTCTAAAGAACTGTTGTATTGAATATTTAGTACCCTTAGTACGATACAATGTATTAGAGTATTTTGCGGCAGCACGTTTATCTTGAAACCCTTCGAAGTACGCTTGTCCTAATAACAACTCATCTTCGATATAGGTTAAAAGTTTAATATCTGTTTGAGTAATATCACGGGATTTGTACAGGTCATTAAGTAACATGGACGGAGACTCAGCTCCATCCTCGAACTCATAATATCTATCAAGGAGTGATATTAACTTGGGATATGAACCACGAAAGAACTCAGGAAGTACCTCTTTGACTTTATAGTCAGGTACATCCAGTTCTCTTCTATTAATATCTTGCCGTGTGATATCAAGGTGTTTCATTAGTTAGTAATTCCTGTATCGATGTCAACCACACGTGTGAATGATTGACTGGCATCATATTCTAAAATATCTTGTCTTAACGGAGAGATTGCACTTTCGTTTGCAGGTTTTACCGAGAGTTTAATAACATCACCACCCCCAATAACACCATCAATCTGAAGTCCTACAATACTTACTGTATCACCACTGTAGTCACCAACATTATCTATAATGACAATATTGTTACCTTGGTCATACACTTCTAGTTTATTACTACTTAACTTATTACGAATAATACAAGTTTGACTCTTATAACTGAATGCGGTTGATACTATTCTGTAATTTTCATCGTCAGGTGCCGCAATACCAACAGGGTATCTTAGTGTATGGTCTTGGATACGGGTCAAGAGTGGAGTGAATCGTCTCTGCATGAATATCTCTGCACGAGACGATAGGATAGCAGGAGATACTGCATCAACCAAAGTTAACATATTCGAACGTCTAAATGACTGACCAAACAATCCCGTGTTTGTATTGAAGTATCCATCTATCGCTGATTGTGCATTATCCTGAATAGTGTTTCGGGATAATGTAGTCAGACGAGGATTAAACTGGAAGAATGTTCTTGATTCAACAAAGGTCGTAATCGGGTCAGAAAACTTCAAATTAAAAGATGCAACACTTAACTGTTCTGCAAGATCACTGATAGATTGTTTTGTAACATTAACAGTAGATACGGGTACATCGTCATTGAACAATACCGACATGAAAACCACACCAAATTCAGGTTCTAGTGCATCTTCTCCCCCGAACGTCTTAATATCTTTAATCAACGTAGAGAAGTTTCGTAGTACAAGTGTTGAGTAATCGGGATGCGTTACCATTCTATTCTGTGACGCATATTGGAATGGTGCATTCTTACGAATTGATTCTAGTGATTCCCTTTCACCACCACCAACTGATTTACCTTGAGTAGTAACAGTCATGTCATACCCAACACCGGCAACAGTAACTTGACTAGAAGGTTCAAATACTTTTGCTGTATTTGCAGGTTGACCATTCGATGCAAGATATGATACCACTACTTTAGAACCCGCTTCGGGTGCTCTACCTAGAGTTGTACCATTACCGAAGGATAACTCATAGTTTCCGTTCGGTGCTTCCTTAAGAATGTATAGTGTTGAGACTTCATTAATTGTAGTTGCATTTAAAATATTAGTAAATGTTGAGAATGAATTAGATGTCGCACTCTCGTATACACGAACAACCGCAGTAGAGGAGTCCAAGTTTCCGTCAGGAATAATATATGTTGCATTCTCGGTCTGTTGTGTAATTAAGAATGTCTTACTTTTCTGTTGACCTTCTTTAATGTTAATGATGTTCGAACTATCCGCAGTAAGGAATTCATAATATCCAAACCCATCATCCGTACCCGTAAGGTTTTCAACAGTCTGAAAAGTGTAATCAATTTCATCAACCGTTGCCGTAAAAGTAAATCCTGAAGGAATTTGAACAATAGAAGGTCTTCCACTTACTCCCGCAAGAGAGGTGGATAGTTTTACTGTTGCAACCGAGGAAGTCTTTGAATCAGGAACATATCCGATACCTTCAGCGAGAGCAACAACCGAAGAACGAAGTTGTGCAGTACTAATAAAAGATTCGTTCAAGGCAAAGTTTGCAATAAGACCATTGTAATGGGTATTGTATGCAAGTACGTCTAGTACGTTAGACAATCCTGACGCTTCGAAGTTGTAGTCAGCGAACTCATCTTTGTTAGCAAGAAATGTCTTAAGATTATTCTTGATATTATCAAAGTCGAGTGCGGTTGATTTGATTGTTGTTGTCATATTATCTTAACCTTGATAGTGTCGTTGTTACTGAAACGACTTCGTTTGTATTAATTAGTTTAAATTGTACCGTGACATCAAGCGTATATCTGTCAGGGTCAGCGCTTACTATAACCTTTTGAGTTTCTGCTCTAGGTTCATATTGTAGTATTTGAGACCTAATATTTTCTGAAAGTTCTTCTTCCATATCAACATCTGAAAGTTCAAATAACTGACCTATAATATTTCCACCATACTGTGGTTGAAATGGTTTCTCAAGAAAATTAGTCATGATAAGCGTCTTCACTGCCTGTTTAACCGCAGCGGCATCAGTCTTCTTATAAATCTCACCACTGTCTGTCTTTGCAGTAAAAGTTAAGTCGATATCCTTATACGCTTTTTGCCTAGACGTGGTTACAGTAGTTGTCTGTAGATTTGTATCTTCTTGTGCGAACGCTCTTCGAGTAGCCATCTCTATCTATCCTAAATCTGTTAATACTATTTATACGTTTTTATCCATCGGTTGGTAGTATTTCTACTAATTCTCCCTTGGATTGTAACTCGTTATTAAAATAAGTACTAACTTCTTGGTTAAATACTGCGTCATAGTTTTCACTTTGTTTAGGCATCCACAAACCAATCTGAACACATAGAGTACCGTCAGGATTATATTGGTCGTAGTCAAGACGGAGTTCTCCGTATGATATGAAGTCTTTCCAATATACCGCAACATCAAATGTCTTTTCAAAGTCTATATTACCGTCTCTACCAATCACTTGATAGTAAATTAATTCTCCATCTTGTTTCTTTTTATTGTCACCAACTGCGGGAACATTACGTCCATTAAAGATACCTTCGGACACAATCAATCGTACATCATTGAAATGTGTTTGATTACCATTGATACTCTCCATTGCTTGTGCTTGCATATAAAGATTTCTTGCGATTTGTTTTCTTTCAGACTCTTTGTTTGTAAAGTTGAATGAAGTCCTATCACCGTATGCACCAAGGAATTTTGATATTGACACACTAGATGAAAGTTTGGTCGCAGAAGTAATCTGACTCACAAAGTTTGGATTATATATTGGGTCTACTAAAATTGCACTCATCTTCTTCTCGACTTAGGCGTAAATCTTTTGCCTCTATTTTCTATTGAGTTACCTATTGGAGTAAATCCAAATCTAGGTGTGGGGTTACTTGATGATGTTCTTCCAATCGAAGGAGGAGTTGATCGAGAGTAGTTGGAAGATATCCTTTCTTCGGTAACTAGTTGACCACCCAATGCATCTTTGATTGCGGGGTCACGGAATGCACTACGAATCTCTTGTGTCGTTGGACGTTTATCAAAATAGTTCTGATAGTCATCTGTAAATATCATACTGTTTAATAAGTAATCACCTTCATCAATGACCACTGTTCGAATTGCGAAGTCACCCATACTTGAGTATGCACCAAGGAGTGGTGCGACTGGAGGAGGGCCGTCAGGGCCATGGAATTCTTGATTAAGAATTGTTTCAGGAGCACCACCTTCTTTGTCGTGTGCTGTACCTGCTACATAGGTCGAACCAAAGTTTGCACCACCACCTGCCGCTCTTGCGATATCGGCATCTTCTGCATACTTAGAGTGTTCTGATTTCCACGCAAAACGTGAGAACATTGCTTCGGTAGATTGTCCGTGGAATGTACCATAAAAGGTTGCACCACTTTCGAAAGGTTTTGGCCCTTCTTTACCCATATAGGTTTGTCCCGTGAAGTCAACCTTAGTACCACCTATCGTTCCATCATTACCCATGACAGACACAAAATCATTACCCACCATCGATGCATTCTTAGATGTTACTGCGTAAGAATTCTTTGCGGAGGTAAACATATCGGTTTCACATGCAATTTCACTTGCACCCTGAATCCACTTCTTATCATTACCACGAATAAACTGACTATTATTACCATAGATTAAATTTGTATTTCGGTTTAAGACTCGGAGAGATTTACTCTTCTTAACATATGTTACATCATTACCCTGAACAGTAGTCTTCTGATTGTCTCCAACATAAGTCTGTTTACTACCCGCAACTTGGACATTGTAGTTACCACCTACGTCCACATTGTAGTCTCCAGTGACCACAAGGTTTAGATTACCCTTGTAAACGAGGTTACCGTGACCTTCTACAATAGTAGTTTGGTCTCCACCTGTCACTTCAATCTTGTTATTGACAGAAGAGATAATGACTGAACCATCTGCTCGTAACTCAACCCCCGCACCTTTTCGGTGTTTGATAAGAACACGTTCACCACCCGCAGTGTCATCCAACTCAATAACATGACCACTTGCAGTTTCTTGTACTTGGTTAAAAGGATACTCACTCGGTCTTTGGGGTGCGATATCAAGTGGTAGACCAATGTCACCACCACCGATATAAAGTTCATTGACCTTAGTACCACGTGCAGATTTATTTATTGAAGACCCGAAGTTATAATCCCTCTTGGGATATTCTCCCGTAGGGTCTTGCATTCCATCTTGAGGAACACCTAGAGTTTGTTCTAGACCGCCACCTAGTTTATTGACTCTACCTTCGTAATTATCATTCTTACTTGTCATCGGTTTATTTTCCTAAATGTCGATTCAATATAATCCGCAACATCGAAGTATGGGTCTAGTTCAGTCGCATCTATTTCATTATGACCATGAACTTTACCGCCAGGATATTTTCTATAAAACGCTTGCAAAAACTTCTCAAGTGTGTTATACTGGGAAATAGTAAATGATTGTGCAGACCTAAAACTTGTAGGGTTAGGTTCTCCACTAGAACAGTTAAGTCCCCCTACCAACACAAGTCCTATAGAAGTTCTGTCTAGTGAATCAACATGTTCACCTGCTTTATTGATAGGTCTACCACGTTGTAATCTACCGTCTCTTCGGATAACATAGTGATAACCAATACCATTGAACCCAAGTTCATTATGTACATTGTTTATTTCTATAGACCCAATATTCTTATCCGTAGTTGTTTCGGTGGCATGAATAATGACTTGGTCTAACGTCCTTTCAATACTACGAATCTCTGCTTCGAGTTCTTCGACAGATGATACGTATGTAAACGCATCGTCTTTAGTATTTCTACCTGCCCATTTCTGTGTTGTTGCATCCACTGGAGTACTTTCTTGGAAGAATGATTGGTCAATAACAACCGAACCCGATACTGTGGTATCTAGACCTTTTATCTCTGCGTCTGCACGTTCAATAACACCCGTTGCAACAGCAATCTCTGACTCAGGTATACCCTGTTCACGTGCCGCATTATCAACCTTATCGGATAAGTCTTGTGGTGATGAAGCATCCTTGACTCCCGCAACTACCTTCTGCATTCTTGGACTAACCGAATCATTCTTTGATGTGGTTGTTCGTATAGTAGCTGAGACTTGTTTACCATTTGCGGACATGACTTGATTAATCAATGTTTTCATGTCATCGGGGGTTGCGGCAAATCCAACTCCCCCCAATCCATTAATTGTGTTCTCGGCTTTACCTGTGATACCTTCAACAATATCTTGAAGACCACCTGTTACCGAACCAAGTCCTTTATTAATATTGGTCAAAAGATTTGTATTGAAATCTGTTACATTATCCGAGAAGTTTTGTATATCAGTTGTTAAGTCTTTTACATCATCAATGAAATTTGATACAGCAGGAAACTTAGTAAGAGTGTCCTTTGCGGATGTTACCTTTGCAGTTAATCCTTCGAATCCCGAAGCATTACTTACCTTTTCACGTAGGTCTTCGGGAGATATATCTCCTCCCCCTGATTTAAGTTCCGCAACAGGAGTGACCGAGGTTGCGACATCACTGAATGCATCCTTTGCCGCTGATTGTGCCACATTGGTAAACTGAGTCGCATCTGAGGCAGAACCAATACTTCCCACCGCAGTTTGAATGTCCGTTGCCAATTGATTTACTTTTGCAATACCCGATTCAACCCCCGAAACAATACCACTGATACCACCCGCACCAACAACCGCCAGTCCACTATTTTTATTAGTAAGTTTACCAGTTGCAGTACCTAGTCCTGTTAAGGTGTCAAGAATAGAACTTAATGGTTGAGAAGAATCTCCCCCAAGTTTAGCGGCAGTTCCCGCTCCTGCGATTATGGCTGCGTCACTGGTATTAGAATCAAACCCTAGGGATAAACTGCCTGGCCCATATGTTAGACTGGTTGATGGGTCAATGAGACCCTCAATACCAATACTTTCGGTTATTTCACCAATAGACTCATTAAGAATCTCATCCCCTACTTCGTTGGGTTGGTCAACCGAAAGAACACCACCATTTATTTCACCCGCAGTTACACCAACCTTGGTTGCTTTCTTTACGTAATTACCTTCACGAGCAGTAATAGCATCATCTTGATATTCATCACCCGTTGCAGTTTCTATAGGAACACGTTTTACTTCCGTGTATGAGAATCCATCAGCATCAACTCCACGTGTTGTGATAGTCTTAAACTCTTGTTTCACTTCACCTGCTTGTCGGTTCTGTGATTTTAGTTTTATGTTTATATCGTCTTTGGTACTCATTATCCTATCCTATCCAACAATCTACGAGACTTTATTACCGTCTGATTGAAAAGTGATTGGTTCTCTAGATAGTATCTAGTGAAAACGTAACATGTCCCCTTAGTCGATTCAAGTTTATCCGCAGCAATAAGTCTTATGTTAGTTCCGTTTTGAGTTCCACGGAGTTCAAATGCGATGAATGCTAGTTGTGTATAGAAATTGGTATATTCCGAAGAGAATGATTTCAGTTGTGAGTATCTATCCACTGACCAGTTAGCGAGTCCTTGTGATTGTACATTCACCCCTGTTCTCATTCCACTCGATAATGATAGTCCACTTGCGACTGCAATACTTTGTGACATACTATAACCTATATTTAGGAAGAATCTCACTGTCGCTTTTTCTCTAGACTGTTTTACTAGACCATTAATATTACCAATATTTGTGTTTTGGACATCAACATCTTTTGGTTCAAATACCTTTACTATGTTTTCCCACACACTATTTGGTTTAGTGTCATCTCCAATATCTTCTAATGCTTGTTCTGATTGTAAGATAGTAGGTAATTCTATATGCGGTAATGAACCAATAACGATTGGAATTTGTGAGTTACTACCGTCCATGAAGATACCAAACACCAATGCACTCGATTGTAACTGAGGAATACGTCCTAATCCCGACACACCACCTTCTGTTGTGGGAATAACACATTGTGCCCAAGGAAGGTCATTCTGAGGTATATCTTTTGTGGATTTAGTATGTAATCCATGCACCCGAATCTTGACACGTCCTTCCAATCCATATGGAGGTGATGCATCAATAACAGTTGCAATAAACCAACGTGTATTGTCACCATAGTATTCTGATTGGATAGGTTTATATATTGGTTCCATTATCTCTCTCTCATCAATTTAACGAGGTTCATACTAACAGTGTGAGTAGTCTCAACAAAGGTATGTCTGATATCATGTATCAAGAAATCACCACTCTTTGTTTTATCTAAAAGTGTATCTTCGTTATCCCCATCACCAATTTCAGTATTATCATTTGTCACATATACTCTGACCATATCTCCAGCAGATGCTTTTGATACGAAGAACGCTTGACCCGCAACAACTGCTTGGAACTCATTCTTAAAAAGATGATTCCTAATTGCACGAGATTCAAGTTTCTTCACTAGAAGATTAGGAACAAACTCATCGTGATAACTTTTATTTGTACCGTAAGTACCCGTAGAAGTGATAGTATGATAGTTCATAGCGTCATACTCATCTACCAATACGTCCTGAACTTTTAGGTAAGGGTCAAAGGTATTTGCATTCTCTAGTTTTATGATATTCTCTGATTCAAGTTTATTGAGAGTTTTTCGAATCGTAAAATGGTTTTCGGATATCTGTCCCGTATTTAAATTTGTATTACCCAGTCCTGCTGATATAGAACCCGCATCGATTAACTGTAAAGTATTTCCTGACTGTTTCATCACAATCTGTTTGATGATAGATGCTTTCTCTAATTCACCTTGGTCTTCTGCTTGTGATACATTGGAAGGGTTATAGGAATAAGGTAGTCTACTATTAAATGGAGTCTGTGTCAACATTACATCAAGATTACCGATTCTAATTCTATCATCATGAATGGTCGCCCAACAATAGAAGGGTGAACCTGTATTAGTTGTTGCACGAGAGATCAACCAATTAATCGTCTGCATTGGTGTTAGGTTGGGGATGATACCTTTTATATTAGTCTGAACAGCACCCCTTTCCTTATTCTCCGAGGTGTACATGTAGGATGCATCAACGTCTTTCTTAAGATATTGTGCAACCACCCTCATGATAGATTTATCCAATCTACCGTTAAAGGACTTTCTAATCTTATTTAATCGACTTGCAAATGCAGACATATCAATAAAGGTGAATAGGAAGATACTTGATTTACCGTTATCATTAGACTTCTGTTGTACCTCTACAGATGTCAGATAAAAAGTTCTTTGTACAATAGGGTCAAGTTCATTACCCACAGACGCAATAGACAATCTGAACATCTCGGTGCCGGTGAAGTTAATCCTATCAAACAGTCCTTTATCATCAAGAATCGCAACCGTACCTGTTACGTAAGGTTTATCAAGACTCTCAAAGAGGTTCAATTCTGCAATAGACGTGCGTACATCGTAAGCAAGACCTTCAAACCCACCGAATCTATCGGCAGATATGAGTGCTTCCGTTATCTTGAACTGTTGTGAATGTTGTTGTTCAGCCATTATCTAGTCTTCATAAGTTTATTGAATTCACTTGTCACTGAAGTCAGTGCGTCAGGTTTTAAAACTATGATTTCTTTTAGTTGTTCATTACGTATTTTTAATCTATCATGATTCGTTATGGGAATAAGACCATTCGGTGTTGCATTGTCGTGTGGGTCAATGTCAGTATATTCTCCATTAGAATTCTCGTAGTGATGAACCGCATTGTATTGTTCGGTTTCAGCAACGAGTCTCATAGTAACACGACTTCCGTCTTCTTCAAAATACTCGATAAGTTCGTTATCACCAAAATTATTGTTATCCACTGTGTCGATGATTAGTTGTCCTAGGTCAAGGTTACGTTTAATAATCGTCCCTGTTGTTCCCGAAGTTTGTCCATCAACGATTGCACCAACAGGAAACAGTTTAGCAAAATCATATTGAGTTGTGGTGACACGATGGGGCCAACGTTGTTTCGCATAATCCCCTAGTTCGTGGTCTGCAATAGGCCAACCACTTTCTCTAATATGGTCATTCAATAAAAAGAATGTCCAGTAATGTTCTACTGACTCGTAGAGTTCGTATGATAAAGTATCGGGTCTTTCTCCTGATACGATTGTATACTTGTTATAAAAAGAAGCGTTATCTTTAATTTGGTCAACTAGGTCAACATACTGTGTTAGATTATTAAAGTATACAGGTGGTTCGTTATCACCAAATCTATAGTTTACAATATCAAAGTTCTTAAAGTATTGAGTAGACATTAGTATCCCTCTTTAATATCTGAACGTTGTAGCGTTCTTGTTTCTTGAAACATAAGGGACATTTCAATCTCTTGGAAGTTACCATCCGAATGCATTGCGGATACTGTAGGGTTGTATGTTACACTCACATCACGTAGATAACATGGTTTGATTTTTGTTGCAATAGGTTTACCATTATATAATGGTTCAAGTAGAAATTTATTGGGGAACTTATAACCAATAGAAATTTGTGCATCACCTATACCCGAATTAATTGATGTTGGATATAGTTCTTCACGGAAGAATGCAATGATGTCTTTCACGACCTTTGATTCCTTCGGAGATGTTGCAATGAATCTAAATGCAAATGCGAACTCACGAAGATTAACACTCTTGAATAATACACGTGTATTTGGGTTAGTTGTTACCCTTCCCGCACTACGTAATGCACCCTGAATCTCATCAGGAAGAGCAGCACTCAACTTAATCATAGCAAGTTTTGCTACATCACCTGACGCACCACCCTTTAATGCATCACTGACAGTCGATATACCACCGTCCATGATTGACTTTGCAATAGAACCGCCTTTCATTGCAGCACCTTCGGCAGCAGCACCCATTCCACCTATGTCCATGTTGTCATAGTTTACCGTATCTCTATATGCAAGTCCAGTAGGAAGATAGAGTTTGACAGACTGACCTGTGCGGTTCATCTGTGGTTTTCCTTTCTTAGTCTGATTACCGACACCTGCAAAGGCATCTATCTTCGCCATCGTCTCTGCCCGAGTCTCTTCAACCGCATCTTCTCCAGTTGTACTCCCTTCTGCTGTACTTATCCCTGCTCTTGTTACTGACGCAGTTGTGTCCGCCACGAGATTTACAAGGTTCTGTGGTTCTTCTAATAGAGAAAATTTAAGTCTGCCAAGAAACTCATCAGGGTTGTTGAGTGGGTACTCAAGATTCTGTCTCTTGCTAGTTACTTTTTCTGCGGGTGTTACTTCTGCCATGGTTTTATTTTCCGACTAAATAGTTTGAAAGTCTTTGTCTTTATTTATAAGGTTTGTATGGCATATTCGGGTAGATACACAGTAAAAAATTCTAGTAAGTACGAGGGTGACCATACCAAGGTTGTCTATCGTTCTCTATGGGAACGTCATGCATTTAAGTGGTGTGACAACAATCCTTCGGTATTACGATGGTCTTCAGAAGAAGTAGTCATCCCATATATATATGATGTTGATAAACGGTATCACAGATACTTCATGGACTTAAAGATTGTCTTCGAGGGAGGTAAAACATGGTTGGTTGAGATAAAACCTGAGATACAAACCACACCCCCAAAGGGTTCCAAACGAACAAAACGATTCTTAAATGAAGCAGTAACCTATGTAAAGAACATCAATAAGTGGGAAGCGGCAGATAAATATGCAAAAGAACGTGGTTGGACATTTCAGATATGGACAGAAAAGAACGAACCTCTTAAGAGTCTTATACCCAAATCAACAAAACCATTAAAACCTTTAAAACCCTATAAGAAACGTAATAAAAAGGTATAAATAGAAGTATGTCAAATTTATTTCAAAGATTAGGTCTACAAGCATTCCGTGCAGGAGTCACTCCCCGTACCGAAGAATCTCGTGAATGGTTTAGATTGAAGGCTAAAAACCTTCGTTCTATCAACCGTACTGCATTGATGAAAGAAGACCCGTTGAGGCAACATAGTACGAAGAACCCAAGATCATTGATTGGTTCAATGCAGATGTTCTTCTATGACCCGAAGTTTAAAGATACACTACCTTACTACGATAAGTTTCCATTGGTAGTGGTAATCGGGCCAGCGCCAGGCGGGTTCTATGGATTGAACCTTCACTACCTTCCACCTATCCTTCGTGCAAAGATGTTGGATGCGTTGATGGATATTGCTGATAGTAAGAAGAGTGAAGATGCGAAGTTTAGAATTAGGTACAGTACACTACAGAGTAATGCAAAACTTAAGTGGTACAAACCCTGTTTCAAACATTACTTAAACAAACACGTAGAGAGTCGGTTCGCAGAAGTTTCTGCACCTGAGTGGGAGATTGCGACATTCCTTCCAACCGCTCAGTTCCGTAAGTCGAATTCCCAAAAAGTCTTCTCTGACTCACGTAAAATAATTAGCACATAGGAATTCATAGTGACATATAGCATAGACGAATTTAAATCACAGGTAGGTAAGTCGGGCGGATTCGCAATGAACAATTTGTTCAAAGTGTATCTTCCACCCATTCTCGGTGAATCTCGTAGTATGAATCTACTGTGTAAAGCAGTAGGGATTCCTGGCCGACAGATTCAATCACAAGAAAAGATTATGGGTCTTGTCAACAAGAAAGTTGCAAATGGTTTTATCGTTGATGATGTGACCTTGACGTTCTATCTAATGAATGACTTTAAGGTACGTACATATTTCGAGAAGTGGCAAGAACTTTGCGTTAACAGACAGAACTATGAGGTTGGATACTATGACGAATACACCCAACCAGTAATAATTCAACACATCAAGAAAGGTGTGTCGTTCCCTATTACGAAAAGAAAATTATTTGATTCAGGTAAAATACCTTCGGCTATTGCGAATAGATTACCTAAAATCGGGCCGCTTGATTTAGCACAAGGTGAATTTGACCTAGACTTCCTTACTGGAGATAAGGTTACTTATACATGTGTATTAGATAAAGCGTTCCCAACATCACTAAATGCAATTGAGCTAAATAATGATGAAGCATCAGTCCTTGAACTCACGGTACAATTATCGTACAAGGATTGGTTTAGTAAAGAGGGTGACCAAGTTACCCAAAATGACGGTTTCGCTGAAGGATTGGCAGGAACCCTTATTAGTAAATTTTTATAATTAGGAGAATATTATAATGGCACTACCAAGACTGAATGATACACCCAACTATAGTATGGTTATACCATCTACAGGAAAGAAAGTATCTTATAGACCTTACTTAGTTAAGGAAGAAAAAATCTTGTTGATTGCATTCGAAACGAATGATGAAAAAGAAGCAATGAAAGCAATGGTCGATACTATCGATGCTTGTGTACAGGGAAACCTTGATACAAATAAACTTGCAACATTTGATGTGGAATATATGTTCACTCAAATTAGGAGTAAGTCTGTCGGTGAGACCGCTGAGATTAACATCTCTTGTTCTGAGTGTGAGACTAAGAACGAGGTTGTTGTAAAATTAAGTGAAATCAAATGTACTGAACCAGTACTATCGAAGGTCATTGAGTTGACTGAGAATATTTCTGTTGAGATGAGATACCCTTATTTCACTGAGATGGTTGCAGGATATCAAAACAACGATAAGTCTGAGACTGAATTTGCATACGATACTATTGAAAAATGTATTGATGCAATTTTAGGTAATGATGAAAGATACGACAGCGCAGATGTTTCTAAAAAAGAAATGAAAGAGTTTGTTGAACAACTAACATCGGCACAGTTCGTTAAACTTGCGGAATGGTTACAAGACCTTCCTAAGTTACAAGAGGTTAAAGAGTTCACATGTACTAAATGTAAACATGTGAATAGTCACACACTGGAGGGAATGCAGAGTTTTTTTTAATGTGCCTTTCCCATGATTCATTGACGAATCATTATAAGACTAATTTTTCGTTAATGCAACATCATCATTATAGTTTATCAGAACTAGATTCGATGATACCTTGGGAAAGGGATATCTATGTTTCTCTACTCCTACAGTGGATTGAAGAAGAGAACGAACGAAGACAAGAAGAACAAAGACGCATGAAACATTAAGGGTAACCAATCATGGCAAAAGAATTAGGGTTTAGAGATTTAATAGACGAAGTCCGAGTATCTTCTTATGAGGAGCAGGACAAGACTACTAAAGTTAAGAAAAGTGTTGACGGACTAGTCAATGTCTTTAAGGATTTCTTTGACCTTCAGAAACAACAAGCACTAGACAACCTAGAAGCAGACCGTGAAAGTGGTGGTAGTGGTAAGGGTGGTAAGGGTGGTGGAAACTTACCTAGTGCCAAGGATGATTCTGATAAAAGTTTCTTATGGATGATTGGTTCTATACTAGGTGCTGTTACAGGTCTTGTTGTTGGAATGGCCGAAGGTTTCGGTAGGGCGGTCGGGTTAATCTTTAAAGGTTTTGGTGGAGTAATTAAGTTATTCATCAAAGGTGTGAGAGGTACCATAGGACTAATTACCCGTGGATTCAATGCATTGATGGGTCTTGGTGTTGATGGTAAACCCACCACTAAAACAAGTAAACTAGTTAAAGACATGTATAAGATGGGTAAAAACTTTACCAAATCTATATCAAGGGGAGTGAAGTTTATCACCACTCCTTTCACCAACTTTGCCACACGTATATCAAACATTGGTTCGGGTCTAGCAAAGTCTTTGAAGTCTAAGATAATTGGTGTTAGACGAAGTCTTACTAATGGTCTCACTAAAGTTACTAATGTTTTTAAGTCCATCGGTAATTTCCTAAAGGGTGGTGCAAATAAAGTCTTGGGTGGTGTCACCAAGGCGATGACAGGTGCAAAGAATTTCTTCAAAGGTCTGCCTGGCATCTCTAGGTTTTTTACAGATGTAGGTAAACTTGGAAAAGATGTTAAAGGTCTTGCGGGTGCCACGAAAGGTGCAGGTGGTGCTTCTAAGATATTTGGTACTATCACTAAGTCAATCAGAGGTGTATTCGGAACCATAAAATCAATGGGTGGAGGATTCATGAAGTTCTTCTCTATATTCCGAACACTTGGTAAAGTAATCTTCTTCCCGCTTACTATCATAATGACAATTGTCGATGCAATCACGGGATTCAAAGATGGATTCGCATCTTCGGGTGGTAGTATGATTGGTGGTATCCTTGGTGCGGTTAGTGGTGTCTTGATAGGACTCATTGGTATGCCACTTGACCTACTTAAGAGTGCGGTGGGTTGGATTGCAGGTAAGATGGGATTTGAAAACTTTGCAGAAATGCTTGAAGGATTCTCATTCTCAGAAATGATTGGTAACCTGTTCGGTAGTATTACCGATACTATTCTTGGTTTCATGGACGGTATCAAGGAGGACTTTGCGACCATGTCTTTTGCTGGCGCAATCGGTGAGATGGGTAAGAAATTGTGGAACATAGTCTCAGGTATCCTGAAGTTCCCACTAGCAGTTGCTGCGGGTGCCGCCAATGCCGTTGCATCAGTATTCAATCCAAGTAAGGGTGCAATGGAAGCATTTAACGAAGGGTTCAGTGCGGTGATGAAGGCTGGTACATTTGAAACCAATACAGCATCTAAGGTTGAAGGTAGAAAAGAAAATAGGGCAGAGTTTGAGGCAAATGAAGCAGAGAAGGAAAGGGTTTCTAAATTAGATACTACTCCTCGTGAAGGAGCAACAGAACGTGTGGACGAAGGTTCAACTGCACAAGCACCTTCTGCTCCTGTGATTGTTAATAACGTTGATGCTTCTTCTAATAACAACTCTACTAACTCATCATCTCAACAATCATACGTAGGTGAACCATCACCATCATTTGATATGTCGATGGGAAATAGACTTTCTTTCGTATAAAAAAAGGGTCTCCGAAGAGACCCCTATAACCTTTAACGGTTTATCCTAAGGCAAGGATTAGTTTAGTCTTCTGCCGCAAGTTTAGCGAAGTAAGACAGGGTGTCATCGTCATTGTCTGTGCAATCTCGTACAGATGTAATCGCAGGTTCAGGGGCAGATGCAGAAACAACTGGTGTTTCTTTTGCAGCGGGTGATACCGCTTCTGCCGTCAAGTTCAATGATTCATTCTTTACCGTAGAACCACTACCAGTCGCATTACCTAATACCACTTCAAAGCGTTGCTTCAATTCGTCATACGATTTGAAAGCACTTGGTGCAGTGAATTCAGTTAGGTCATGTAAGGCATTGTAAGTCGCTTCAAGTTTAGTCTCATCCGCATCAAACAATGCAGTACTTCCCTTGAATTCTGACTTATCGTAGTTACGATATCCTGCAACATTGCGAATCTTCAATTGAAAATCTGCACCATTCCAAAAATCGAAAGGGTTAACAGGTGTTTCGCCTGGAAATTGAGGTTGCATCACATCCATAATCTTATCAAAGATTTTCTTCCCGAAGTCATACAAGAATGTTTTACCTTCGTTCTGAGGATTAGATGGGTCACTTACAACAAGAACGTTTGCTACATAGTGTAGTCTACGTTTCTGTTTACGTGCGGTTTCTTTATCTTCATCGATACCTGTATTCCATAGGCGAGTATTATACTCACTTACAGGGTCACTGTTATTAAGAGTCGTTAAAGACTTCTCAATATACCATTGACCAGTAGGGCCTTTGAAGAAGTGATCGAAATACCTTACCCAAGGAAGTTCTTGACCTTCCGCTGCGGGTAGAAAACGTAACACTGCGAAACCATTACCGTTGTCATCAACTGTTGGTTTCCAAATGCGTTCGTCATCATAGGATTTCTTTTTAGAATCACCACCACCAGTTAGTTCTTGGGCGGCATTCACGAGTTTGCTAACATCTGCTGAGTTAGACTTTAGATTTGCAAAAGACATATTTGTATTCTCCGTATATTTGCGTATTAGTTTATCCACATTATTCATAATATAGTTGTGTATTATAACACTCCAATCAAGGATTGTCAAGCTTTATTTATAAAAAACTTGCTCTCCCCGATTGAATTTTGTCCCTGAGTTCGTGTCGGATACTAATCTTTTTATTATTAGCACCAACCCATGCCACAAGGACTTTTCTTCTTCCCTTCGTCACTGGTGTCACTTCATGAAAAAAGTGACTAGGAAAGAAAACTGTTTGACCCTTTTTTAATTTGACTGTCATCTTATTATTAGATGGCATCAAGGGGCCATAAATTATTAGGTCTCCACCTTCGAGGTCATCCGTACAATCAATCATAGTAGAGGATGACCATACTCTACCTGTCATGTTATGAGCAGTATGTTGTTGATGCACATTACCACCCATATTGTCTTGATGTACCGTAAAGAACATCCCTTCTCCGTATTCTAGAAGGTCGAACTGATTAGTTTCAAGATTATCTATACTTATATAGTCACTAAACTTCTTTGCTATCGTAGGCCAGTCCCGAAAATCAAAATTATACCTTATGGTATCTCTTGTGTCGGCATCGGTACCACCAGTGGTTCCTTCTTTACCGTACACTTCCGCCTTCGCACCTTGGGTTGTATTCATAAACCTTTTAATAGTTTTTATATCCTTATTGGATAAGATATAATCTTTTCGAATAGTTCTAGAACCCATCGGGTAACATATTTCCTTTAGGTAACATATTCAGTTGTTGACCTTCAAACTCAATTCTTCCTTTTATTACAGGACTAATATACTTAGAGATATCCTCAACTTCAATATTGTTATTTTCACAGATATGACACACCGCTTCCATATAGGGCATTTTCATATCACGAACAGTTTCTTCTATCATTTTAGTAAAACGTTTCTTTGTTAAAAAATTCATCAAATCACTATCTTTTTGTTCTTCCACCATTATAAATTTCCTTTATCCTTTTATCAATCTGTCTCGATATTATCCAGCAATTGAATTTCACTTTCAACATTATTAATCTTCGATCTACGAAGTTTCTTTTTTTCTGCAACCAGTTCATCGTCATAGTCACGACCCCATTCTTCTTCTAATTCTTTAGTCCAAGTGGTACTGATATCAGGATACCAAGTTCCATATGAACGTTTTGGTCTACCGTCATTGTAATATGCCATTGCAACACATACTGTACCGACCCGACCTTCTCGATTTGCACCATGTCTGAAGTCACCCCAAAACCCAGTAGTAAGATACTTTTTCATATTAGCGATATAGACTTTCAGGTCAACATATTCCATGCGTTCCTTCGCAACCTTTGAATCTCTATATGAACTCTTACCACCAAGTTCTTGGGTGCATTCTTTAATCCACTCTTTCACTTTCTTCCAGTGAATGAAATGGTCTTCGGGCAAATCCCGAATGGAGTGATGGACGGATTTACTTCCGTCCGCACCCCGTTTCTCACGAGCAAGTCTAAGTCTCTCCACTGCCGCTGCCTTCTGTTCTTCGGACATCGGTTTACGAGTACGTTTAACCTTAGTGCGTTCGAACCCCAAATCCTTCATAGCAAGTTCTTGCTTGGATTTACGAGTCTGTGCAGCTTTCTGTGCGGGAGTCAATTTCTTTGCCATAGTAAGACTTATTTATGCGTTATTAAAAGTTAACAAACTGTCCACACGAAATGAACGCCAATCTTCTAAATCCAAATCAAACACTCGTACCGCAAGTTGATTCTTTTCGGTATTTGCATTCGCATCGGTCTTAGGCATCTTCGCTTCAGGAATCATATCCTGTAGTAGAGTTGCTTTCATCTCACGGACTTCTCCGTCCTTCACTTTTGTAAACGACAAGTTTACCACACCTTCACGTAAGGTGTCAACGATTTCTTGGTAAGTCATATTATTCTCCATTAGAATTTACTTCACTTTTTTCTTCATCGATTTGATTTAGAATAGTTTCTACATCAAATGCCCATTTCTCATACCCTGCTGTGGGTAAGAGGTATTCCATGACACTGTAAACAGCATCATGCAAATTGTCGTAACGTTGACTATCATCCTCAGATTCATCTTTCTTATCATAAGCATCAACTAAAGTTAGTTGTAATGTTCTTATGGTAATATCATCTGCGGTTGCCAAATCAAGTATTACGGGTACACCCTGAATATCCTGTTCAGTTACTTCGGGGTTATTTTTTAATTCTTCACTCATCTATTTCTCCATTAGGGTTCTCAATAATATGCGGAGCAAGTTCCGCAAGGTCGTCTATATACATATCCCAAGGGTAGTGTCGAAGGCAACTTGATGCCATCTTACGT
>TARA_B110000879_G_scaffold63499_1_pt1 | contig 27930 bp, 31 predicted proteins | sample TARA_B110000879 | Tara Oceans TARA_B110000879 (sample SAMEA4398094) | marine metagenome | biome: Polar Biome; feature: [SRF] surface water layer (ENVO:00010504); material: water (ENVO:00002006), including particulate matter (ENVO:01000060) such as... | depth 5 m
GTAATATGTTCTGTAGGAAAAGTATTGTCAATTTCAGTTTCCAAATCGTAACTCGGGGTGGTTGCGCCGATGGTAAAAGTACCTGTATATTCTTTTTCCTGTCCTTGATAAATATGAATTTCTTTGGTCTGCTTACCAGTACAAATAATTAATAAACCTGATGCTAGTGGATCTAAAGTACCCGCATGGCCAACCTTTATTTTTTTAATTTGAAAGCGTTGTTTTATATGCCAACGAATTTTATTTACCGCCTGAAAAGAAGTCCATTCTAGCGGTTTGTCAATTAGTAATACCTGACCATTTTTATAAGCTTCTTCTGTCATCTAGTTAAGTAAAGTATAAGAAATTGCTGCAATTCCTACGATTGCACAATACAAAGAGAAATAAGAAAGTTTGCTCCTTTTTACTAACAAAATCATCCAATTACAGGCCAATAAACCTGCCACAAAAGCAGCAATAAAACCTGCTGAGATGGGAATTATTTCTGAGGATTGAAAGTTTAAATCGCCACTTAAGATGTCTTTTCCAATTTTCCCAAAGATTAATGGAACCACCATTAAAAAAGAAAAACGAGCAGCTTTTGTTCTGTCAATTCCCAATAAAACAGATGTGGATATGGTAGCTCCAGACCTAGAAATTCCGGGCAACATGGCAATGGCTTGTGATGCGCCAACAAGGACTGCGTTTGAAAAGGATACTTTTTTATCTGTACTTTTTGCTCTATCGGCCAATAAAAGTAAGACTGTAGTTACCAATAACATAACGCCAACTAATAACACGTTTCCAACGAAAAAAGCAGCCAATTGTTTTTCAAAAAGCAATCCAACAATCACTGCTGGTATCATGGAAATGATGATTTTTACAGCAAATTTTGCTTCCTCATTCCATTTAAATTGAAACAATCCTTTAAAAATTTCAAGGACTTCTTTTCTAAAAACCACGAGTGTACTCAATGCGGTTGCAAAATGCAAAACAACGGTGAACGTTAAGCTCTCCTCGGGCACAGAAGTGTCTCCTAAAATTACTTTTGCCAATTCTAAATGGCCACTAGAAGAAACGGGTAAAAACTCTGTAAAACCCTGTATAATTCCAAGGATTATCGACTCTATAATCGTCATAGTTAGTGCTTAGGATTTGCTAAAATAGCGTAGATTTCAATTCCCAACCCAATGATAATTAAGGTGGGTGCTAATCGGATTCTTTGCCAATTGTAGATTTCTTCATTAAAAACAGCAGGGTCATCACTACCTCCGCCTGCCATGAAAACAAAGCCTAAGGCAATTACAAATAAACCCACCAACATAATAATGTAGTTTTTTTTGCCGAATAAAAATTCTTGTTTTGTGTCTTTTTTAGTGCTCATTTTTAATAATATAATTCGTCTGTTTGTAAATTTAAAAAGCGCTGTGTTGCTAATAGGGTACTTAATAATGTAATTATAAGTGCAGAGGCAATAACGCCACTTACTAAATACAGTAAAGTGATGTAATCTTTTAACAATCCTAAAACTGGAATGAATTTGTCCAAATAATAAATAATAACTGCCAAACCGATTAAAGATATAAATGCGCCAATCATTCCCAATTGGATACTTCTCCAAAGAAAGGGTTTTCGAATAAATGATTTTGTAGCGCCCACCATTTGCATGGTTTTAATATTGAATCGTTTTGAATATATGGTTAATCGAATCGAACTGTTGATTAAAAGAATTGCAATTAAAGCAAAAAAGCCACATAAAATGAACAACCAAAAGCGAATTTTTTGAATGTTTTTTGTGAGTAACTCAATGAGCGGTTTATCATAGGAAACGTCAGCTACAAAAAGGTTTTTATTGAATTTTTTTTCTAAAGCGAGCATTTTCTCTGAAGTAACAAAATCGGCTTTTAAATAAATATCGATTCCATTTTTTAGTGGATTCCCTCCCAAAAAGGTTAAAAAGTCTTCTCCAATTTCTCTGCTGTAATCTCTTGCTGCTTGCTTTTTAGAAATGTAGACAATTCTTTTTGTAAACGCTTCTTCTTGGAGAGAGGCACGAAATTTATCAATTTGTTCTTTAGAAACGTCGTCTTTTAGAAAGAGGTTGATGGCCACTTTTTCTTTAAAATGATTCGCAACTTTGGTTGATTTTAATAACACCAATCCCAAAACACCTACCATAAATAGTACAAGTGCAATGCTAATGATTACAGAAAAGTAAGAAGAGGTTAAGCGTCTTTTTTGGAATGTATTAAAGTTAGAAGACATGTTTTTACGAGCGATTAATAGCCGGCAATATACAAAGAAGCTTTTAGAAGTTTAAGCCTATATAAATAGAATCCCTTAATTAAACCTTAAAATTTAACCTTCTATTTCTTGACAAAGCTCTATTAAAACTCCGTTGGTAGATTTTGGATGTAAAAAAGCAACGAGTTTATTGTCGGCACCTTTTTTTGCAACTTCGTTTAAAACGATAAAACCTGCTGTTTTTAACCGTGCTATTTCTGAATGGATGTCTGAAACCGCAAAAGCGATATGATGCACTCCTTCGCCTTTTTTAGCGATGAATTTTGCTATTGGACTTTCTGGATTTGTCCCTTCTAGAAGCTCAATTTTATTAGGGCCAGATTTAAAAAAAGAAGTATTCACACCTTCACTCTCTACCGTTTCAGTTTTGTAATGAGCAACTCCTAGGAGTGCAGCATAAATTTGATTCGCAGCTTCAAGATCTTTTACGGCAATGCCAATGTGTTCTATTTTATTCATTCTGTAAATGTAAAAAAAAAGGTTCAGTCCTGTGTTATCGTTTCTTCTGCCGTCTGCTAATTTTATAATTAGTATTGTTTTTTTTGTCAAAAAATGGAATTATAAAGATTTGATCAACTTAAAAGGCATGAAATAAAGTGTAAATTACCTCAACAAATAGCGGAATATTATGAGCACCAATGTATTTTATCGTAAATTTGCGGCATGGAAGAAACAAACAGACAGCGAAAAATTGCAGGAGTGCTTCAAAAAGACTTGGTAGACGTTTTACAAAAAGCGGCTCAAGACGGAATGAAAGGAATCTTGATTTCGGTTTCTAAAGTACACGTAACTTCAGATTTGGGGATTGCAAAAGTATATTTAAGTATTTTTCCATCTAAAAATAGAGAAGAGATTGTAAAAGGAGTACAATCCAATACGCCATTAATTCGTCACGAAATGGCACGAAGAACAAGACATCAATTGCGTAGAATGCCAGAATTATTGTTTTTTGGGGATGATACGTTAGACTATATCGAAGAAATTGATAAATCTTTGAATGGTCAAGACGAAAACCCAATTGAAAACCCGTCGATTCTACCAAAACGTAAAAGAGGTTAATAAGTCAATTTTATTTGGTATATTTCAAACTTATCAAAACTAAAAATTGAACTTTTCCTACTACATCGCCAAACGGTATTTATTTTCTAAAACAAGTAATAATGCGATCAATATTATTACGATTATTGCCTCTTTTGGTGTGATTGTAGGTGCATTGGCCTTGTTTATTATTCTTTCTGGTTTTTCGGGTTTGCGAACGTTTAGCTATGCCATGCTAGATGCATCAGATCCTGATATAAAAATTACAGCGACGCAAGGAAAATCTTTTTTAGTAACCGATGCTTTTTTGAAGGTTTTAGATGCGAATGCTTCCATAGCAATCAATTCTAAAGTAATTGAAGAACGTGTTTTTTTAAAGTACAACAACAAAGAAGTCATTGCTTTTATTAAAGGAGTTGACAATAATTACTCCCAAATAACTCACATAGATTCGGTTTTAGACATGGGAACATGGTTAGACGATCGGTATCTAAATACGGCTGTAATTGGCAATGGAATTTCGTACAAACTTTCTTTAGGGGTTCTCAACTTTGGCAAACCTTTAGAGATCTATGTACCAAAACCAGGAGTGCGATTGATGACGGCAAACAATGCGTTTTCTAAAGTAAATACTCAAATTGTTGGCACCTATTCTGGAACTGAAGATTTTGCAAACAAATATGTTTTTGTCAATATTTTATTGGCTAGAAAATTGTTGGATTTCGAGCCGAACAGAATTACTGCTATGGAATTGAAACTCGTGAAAGATGCCGATGCCGATGCTGTTGCAACTCAACTTCAAAAAGAATTCGGCACTGCCTATAAAGTGGAAACCAAAGCACAGTTAAATGAATTGTATTATAAGGTAATAAACACAGAGAACTTTGTTTCCTACCTTATTTTTACCTTGATTGTAATCATTGCATTGTTCAATGTTATTGGTGCGATTATCATGATGATTATTGAAAAGAAAAGCAATCTAAAGACATTGTTTAATTTAGGAGTTACGATTAAAGAGATCAAACGAATTTTTGTTTTACAAGGGTTTCTTCTCACTTTTTTTGGCATGCTGATTGGGCTCTCAATCGGTGTTGTTTTAGTCTTTTTACAACAAGAGTTTGGCTGGTTTAAAATTGTGGGAGAGATGCCGTATCCTATTGAATTTCAGTTTTCAAATTTATTCATTGTAATTTTTACCATCACTATTTTAGGGTTTTTAGCCTCTAAAATTGCAGGGAGTCGAATTTCTAAGGAGTTTATTGAAAAATAACGCCATGAACTTAAGAATAAAATGGGGGCTTTTTTTTCTTTTTTCTATTTCCATTTTTTCGTGTAGTGCTGTTTTAAAAGTAACCTGTAAGAAGAACCCGTTTCAAGACTTAGACAGTCTGCAAAGCACCAAAAAGGCAAGAAATTTTTCTGCTTTAAAACCGGTAGGTTGGTACAGTAATCAATCAGAGGTCGGAGCACTTAGTTTTTCTATCGATAGAGAAAAAACGCTTGAAAGTAATCCTCCAATAATTCATCATCTTGATAATATTAATACGAAAAGAAATGTTGCTTATATTAGTATCACAAATAAGAGTGTGAGAAATCAATGTAAAATTGAAACTACTTTAGAAGATTATTTGCATTTTTTTATTTCAAATAAAAAGAGATGGGCCGTAAATAAAGAGTTCAATTACATCCTATTAAAAACAAACCATAGCCGCTATGGGAAAGTCTATATTGTTAAATATTCTTATAAAAATAACAGTATTATACAAAAAGGAAAAAAACCACTGATTACTAATATCGTGGTTTTTCTATTGTTTAAAGACCAAATTGGCTATGAAATTTATTATTCTGCAGATTCCAACGTGTTTGAAACATATTTACCTGTTTTAAATTCAGTTGTAGCAAGTTTTGTAATAAAGGAAGACTCTAACTAAAATCTGGAATTATCATATTGCCAAACTTTTCTTGTACCTCATCAAAGGCAGCAAAAACATCTTTAGCAGCATCTGAAGTGACCATTTTCATGCGGTGTTCTTTAAAATGAGGTATTCCTTTGAAGTAGTTGGTATAATGTCTTCGGGTTTCAAAAACACCTAAAACATCCCCTTTCCAGTCAATGGCCATTTGCAAATGACGGCGTGCCATTTCTGTACGCTCTGCAATGGTGGGTTTTTGCATGTGTTCTCCCGTTTCAAAGAAGTGTTTTACCTCTCTAAAAAACCAAGGATATCCAATAGAAGCCCTTCCAATCATCGCGCCATCTAACCCATAGCTGTCTCGCATCTCCATGGCCTTTTCGGGCGTGGTAATGTCTCCATTTCCAAAAACAGGAATGTGCATTCTCTGGTTGTTTTTTACTTCGGCAATGGGTTTCCAATCTGCATCGCCTTTATACATTTGCGCACGTGTTCTACCATGAATAGAAATGGCTTTACACCCAACATCCTGCAAACGTTCAGCTACTTCTACAATCCGGATAGAATCATGATCCCAGCCCAAACGGGTTTTTACGGTGATGGGTAAGTCGGTATGTTTCACCATGGCTTCCGTTAGCGAAACCATTAAGTCAATGTCTTTTAAAATACCTGCGCCAGCACCTTTAGAAACTACTTTTTTTACAGGACAACCAAAGTTGATATCAATAATGTCTGGATTCGATTTTTCAACAATTTCAATGGTACGAAGCATCGATTCTAAGTTGGCCCCAAAAATTTGGATGCCTACAGGACGTTCTTTTTCATAGATGTCTAATTTCATGACACTCTTTGCAGCATCACGAATCAATCCTTCCGAAGAAATAAATTCAGTATACACAACATCCGCACCGTTTTCTTTGCACAAAGCTCTAAAAGGAGGGTCTGAAACATCTTCCATAGGGGCTAATAAAAGCGGAAAATCGGGAAGTTCTATGTTGCCTATTTTTACCAAAATTGATTATTTTTCTGCGAAATTAGTGTTTTTAATCTTCAAAACCCAAATTCCATAGCAACCAAGAATAAGTTCACCAAAAGTTCCGAAAAGCAACCCAAGAGTTGGGGTGCCGTCTATCGTAATACTCAACAATCTACCAAAACCTAGACCAAGCATAAACACCACATTGGTGACCAGTGCAATTTTGAAATACTGTTGTTTAAAAATGCCGAGAATCCACAGCATTGCAAATCCAAGATACAACCCCATAACGGCTTTAAAAAAGTTGTGTTCGTCTATGGTTTGTAGTTGAATATCGAATTCTGAAGCCGGATTGAACCCATAAACAAAAGAAACAGGTATTACAATGATGACCGAAATGATCAAATGTATTTTAGTAATAAATTGATATTTTGTAGAAATCATTTTATCCGTTCTTAAAAAACACGCACGACATTAAATCCAAAGAAAATAATACCATTGGACCAATCGCCTTCGGCATTGCTTAAGAAGCCAGGTTCGTTGGTAGACTGTGCGTTGGAGAAAAGCAATTGAAAAACGTGTCCACCCGTTTCTAAATCCATACCAATCGTTAGTGGATTGTTGTAAATAGAATTTGTATTTCGATTAAAATTATAGGCATAATCCATATTTATGCTTACCCGTTTGCTTACTTTCATTCTTCCACCAAAACCCATTAAAAATTGATTGTGATTTGCGACACCTACTTCATTTAAGTCTTGTAAATTTTGTCTCACATAACTTGGAGCCATTAAGAAAGAGAACTTATCTGAAATTCTTTTTGAGACCAAAAACTGGGCAGCATAACTCATGCGGTCTCCAAATTGTAAATCGGGCATTCTGTCTTTCTCAAGTTCCGCATTTACATTTGCAGTTCCGTAAAAGGCAATGTTAAATGGAAAGGTTTTCGATTGTTTTGCCAATCGAATTTTAATGGCAGATGCATAGGTTTGATTCAACGATTCTCTACTTGCACTCAGTTGAATGCCGTCCCAAAAACTATATACTAATTGAATGTTTGTATTTGCATTGTCCAAGCCAAAAAAGGTTTCAAAACCGTCTTTTACAGATCCAAATCGATGGGAAACGTAGAGGTATAAATCTCCTTTCGCTGCAATCTTTGTAGATTGTAGGTTTCCTATTTTCATGGCTTTGAAAGCCGGAAGCTCAAAGGATGGTTTCGCTTCAGAAATATCATCTAACTCGTCCATTAAATCATCTTGCGCTTTTAAACTTACTACACTTAAAAGGGCACATGCTAAAAGGAAATAGTTTCGATTCCTGTTTTTTACTTTTGAATAATACATTGATCTAATTTTAGTTCGTTTAATAAATCGTCATAACCAATAAAACGACCTTTAATTTTGATGTTTTGTTGTTCAGCTACTGTTTTTTGAGTTTCTCTAAACTGACAATAAACCTCACTGTTAAGTGTGATTCCATAGGCATCTTTTGAAGTAACAACCCCTTCTAAAACAACAACTTTGTTCAGCCAATCATTTGTGTTTTCTTGAATTTTTGTGCTAAAAGCAGCGGCTGTTCCTGTAAAAGCAACTTGTTTTGATTCTATGGTTGCTGGCGGTTTCATGAGATAGGTGTAGGTAATCCAGCCCAAGCAACAAATGGCAAGAAGCAATACAATAAATTTACTTTTTTTCGACAAGTTCATAGTTCAATGTGATGTGAATGTTCTTTGCAATTTTCTTACGAACGATGTTTGGAATGTCGATGTCAAAATCTTGAGGTGCGACCGTAAATTTTGATGAAACGATTATTTTATCTCCCTCAAGTGTTACCCTTGCTGTAGTGTTTATTTCTTTTTTCACCCCTTTAACTGTGAGTGTTCCAGAAAGATTGTATTCTTTTTTTATGCTTAATTCGGTGAAATTGAAATCTGCTAATTTTCCTTTGAAAACTGCTTTTGGATGCGTGTTCGAATCCATATAGTTTTCATTAAAGTGTTCTTGCATAAGTGCTACTCTAAATTGAAAAGCAGTCATAAATAGCTGAGCGGCGAGGTCACCGGTAGCGGTTTTTAAAATGACTGTCGTACTCTTGTTCGTTGCTTCTACGGGTTCAAATGCCGTTACAGAAGCTTTGAAATTGGTAGTGCCTGTACGTGTAAAATAGGTTTGAGAAAACCCAGAAATTGTCACAGAAAATAATAAAAAAAAGAGTATTTTTTTCATGAGATTTAATTTTCTATAAATCCATCTGCCTTCCATTGATCTATAATCGCCAATTTAGATGCAGATAAGATGCCGCTTTGTGGCATTGGATTGGTCGTGCTATTCATTCTGTTAATAAGGGAGCCAAATTCCGCTTCTTCTCTTACTTGCGTATAGTTAAAGAGTGGGATTCCGCCAATTCTTGGGGTGGAAGTTCCATGGCAATTCAAACAGTTGTTGTCTATAATTGTTTTCACATCTGTATTGTATTTAACGAGTGCTACAATAGGAGTTGGATCTTCTTCCAAAGGAATTTCTGTCGTTGTACAATTTGTAGCAAATAGGCAAAAAAAGCTGACTATCAGCATCTTGTAATGGGGTGTTTTCATTTTTAAAATTCTTTAATACTCAAATATAAGCCTATTTCCTTTAAAAATTGATTTCCTTTTCTACTTCTTTTTTGGCTCTTTTTACGACTACTTTTGTTTGATCTCCTTTTTTGTAAGTAGACAAAGCGCGCATATAACTCATCATATCTACCACAAGGCTATCTCCCAGTTTAATGACAATATCTCCTTTTTGAAGCCCTGCTTTTTGTGCCGGTTTGTCTTCTGAAATTCCGTCAATACGCATCCCTTTCCCATCAAACAAATAATCTGGAATAACACCAAGCCCAACTTTAAATCGAGGCGTTTCTTCACTTTCATTTTTTGTTTTTCTAAAAGCAAGTTTCCCATTGTTGTCTAAGTCAGAAATAATAGCAAATAAATACGTACTGATGTTTTGCATTCCTTCATAATTCAATTTTTCTGAATCATCTCCGGGCTTATGATAATCTTCATGTTGACCAGTAAAAAAATGTAAAACAGGAATGTCTGCCAAGTAAAAACTGGTATGATCGCTTGGTCCAACACCAGATGCACGTTGCACTAGTTTAAAAACTTCATTATGTGCTTTTAGAACTTGTTTAAAAATAGGGGAGGTTCCCGTTCCATAAACGGCCAATGTTTTGTCTTCTTTTAGACGTCCTACCATGTCCATATTGATCATATAGGACACTTTTTTGATATCTAAAGTCGGGTTTTTTACAAAATAATTTGAACCTAACAACCCCATTTCTTCCCCAGAAAACGCCATAAACAAGTAGTTGTTTATGGTGTTTTTATTTTTCAATTTTGCGGCAATATTCAGCATAACAGCAACGCCAGAGGCATTGTCATCGGCGCCATTGTGGACGGCTTTTGTAGCATCTCTATATAATGAACCTTCGCCTCCAAAACCTAAGTGATCGTAGTGGGCTCCAATAATAACGGTATTCTCTGCTTTGTTGTCTATAAAGCCAAGTACATTATTTCCAGTAATAGTTCCATCACCATTCACATCAAATTTTACCTCGCCATGCGGGTTTGTCTTTGGTATAAAGGTAAACGTTTGTAAAAATCCCTTTGTTCCTTTTGGTGACAATCCCAATTCTTTGAATCTTTTTTGAATGTAGTTTGCTGCTTCTTTTTCTCCTTTTGTGCCCGTTTGCCTTCCTTCCAATTTATCAGAAGCTAAATAAGTAACGTCTTCTTGAATTCGGGTTTCTTGATTAATTTCTGGTTTACAGGAAATTAAAAAATACAAAAAGATTAAAAATAGAAGGTTTCTCATGATGATAAATATTATTTTTGCGAAGTTAATTAATAAATAAGAAAATGAAAATTGTTTACCTATTTGTATTTGCATTGATTACAATGTCATGTAAAAACGAAAAAAAAATAACCGTTACAAAATCAATAGACAAAGTTGCTGTTAATGATTCTTTAATTTACCCTGAAGAAGGACATTTTAAAAGCTTACGACAAGTAACCTTTGGAGGTGATAATGCGGAAGCTTATTGGAGTTTTGATGACAAGCAATTGGTGTTTCAATCCAATAATAAAGGTTGGAACGTAAGTTGTGATCAAATGTTTTTAATGAATGCAGATGCGTCTTTTAAAGACAAAATGCCACCAATGATTTCAACAGGAAAAGGACGTACCACTTGTGCCTATTTCTTACCAGACAACAAGCACATTATTTATGCATCTACACATTTGGTAGATGATAATTGTCCCGATGTTCCATTGCGTAAAAACGGAAAATACATTTGGCCTGTGTATGATAGTTTTGACATTTTTGTAGCCGATTTAGAAGGCAATATTGTAAAACAATTAACGAACGAAAAAGGGTATGATGCAGAGCCAACAGTATCACCCAAAGGAGATAAAATTGTATTTACATCGACCAGAAGTGGCGATTTAGAATTGTACACCATGAATATTGACGGTTCTGATGTTAAACAAATCACCGATGAATTAGGGTATGATGGAGGTGCTTTTTTCTCACCAGACGGAACAAAAATCATCTTTCGTTCTTCAAGACCAAAAACACCAGAAGCGATTAAAGCCTACAAAGATTTGTTAGCTGAAGGCCTAGTAGAGCCTACAGAAATGGAATTGTACATTTGTAATGCAGACGGTTCTGAACTTCGCCAACTTACTGATTTAGGAAACGCAAATTGGAGTCCGTTTTTTCATCCTTCGGGGAAGAAAATATTATTTTCATCTAATTTTGAAGCAGAAAGAGGGTTTCCTTTCAACTTATATTTAATTGATATTGATGGAAAAAACTTAGAGAGAGTAACGCACGGTGAAACGTTTGATGCTTTTCCTGTGTTTTCTAACGATGGTAAAAAATTGGCTTTTTCTTCAAATAGAAATAATGGAGGTGGTAGAGATACCAACTTGTTTATTGCAGAATGGCAAGATTAGTGACGCGGTTGGATTCAGTATTTTTATCAAAGTTTTTAGAAAAGAATTTTTAAGGCTGCAAGTTTGTTTTATTGCAACTTTTTTAAACCCAAAACAACTATCTTTACAGACTATTTAAGAAATCAAATTTAACAAATGAAGAACATTCGAAACTTTTGCATTATCGCACATATTGATCATGGTAAAAGTACATTAGCAGATAGATTGTTAGATTATACTGGCGCAGTAACCGATCGTGAAAAGAAAGCGCAGTTATTAGATAGTATGGATTTAGAGCGTGAACGTGGAATTACCATCAAATCGCACGCTATACAAATGGATTATACGCACAATGGAGAACCGTTTATTTTAAACTTAATTGACACTCCTGGTCACGTAGATTTCTCATACGAAGTTTCTCGTTCTATTGCTGCTTGTGAAGGCGCATTGCTTATTGTAGATGCGGCGCAAAGTATTCAAGCACAAACCATTTCTAACTTGTACCTGGCTTTAGAGAACGATTTAACAATTATCCCAGTATTAAATAAAGTAGATTTACCTTCTGCAAATCCAGAAGAAGTAACCGATGATATTGTAGACCTATTGGGTTGTGACCCAGAAGAAGTAATTCATGCAAGTGGAAAAACTGGTTTTGGTGTTGGCGATATTATTCAAGCAATTATTGATCGCATTCCGGCTCCAAAAGGAGACCCAGACGCACCATTACAAGCGTTAATATTTGACTCTGTATATAATTCTTATCGAGGAATTGAAACCTATTTTAGAGTTTTTAATGGAGAAATTAAAAAAGGACAACGGATTAAGTTTTTAGCAACAGATAACGAGTATTTTGCCGATGAGGTAGGGACTTTAAAGTTAGAGCAAGTTGTAAAAAAATCTGTAAAAACAGGAGATGTTGGATACTTAATTACAGGGATAAAAACAGCAAAAGAAGTAAAGGTAGGAGATACTATTACAGATGCTGTCAATCCAACAAAAGAGACGATTGATGGATTTGAGGATGTAAAACCAATGGTTTTTGCAGGAATCTATCCAGTAGACACAGAAGATTACGAAGAGTTGCGAAACTCCATGGAAAAGTTGCAGTTAAACGATGCTTCTTTGGTTTTTGTGCCAGAAAGTTCTGCCGCTTTAGGCTTTGGTTTTCGTTGTGGATTCCTAGGAATGCTGCACATGGAAATTATTCAGGAACGTTTAGAACGTGAGTTTAACATGACGGTGATTACGACGGTTCCCAACGTTTCATACCACGCATATACCCGTAAAAATCCAAATGAATTAATTCTCCTAAACAATCCAACAGATTTACCAGATCCTTCGAGATTAGATCGTGTAGAAGAGCCGTTTATCAAAGCGTCTATCATTACAAAATCGGATTTTGTAGGGCAAGTAATGAGTTTGTGTATTGAAAAACGTGGAGAAATTACCAATCAAACCTACTTAACAACAGAACGTGTTGAGTTGACTTTTGACATGCCTTTGGCAGAAATTGTCTTCGATTTTTACGACCGATTAAAAACAGTTTCTAAAGGATATGCATCTTTCGATTATTCTCCAATAGGAATGAGAGAATCAAAATTGGTTCGTGTAGATATTTTATTAAATGCATCACCAGTAGATGCCTTGTCCGCGTTATTACATGCCGATAATGCCTATACGATTGGGAAGAAAATTGTTGAAAAATTAAAGCAATTAATCCCAAGACAACAATTTGATATTCCGATTCAAGCTGCCATTGGTGCCAAAATTATCGCCAGAGAAACCACCAAAGCATTGCGTAAAGATGTTACAGCTAAATGTTATGGAGGAGATATTTCTCGAAAACGGAAGTTATTGGAAAAGCAGAAAAAAGGAAAGAAAAGAATGCGTCAAGTAGGGAATGTAGAAATTCCGCAAGAAGCATTTATGGCTGTTTTAAAGTTGAATGATTAATTCATTTTAGAATTCAATACATAAGTAAAAACAAAACCTCCTTTTTGAGTCATCAGAAAGGAGGTTTTATTTGCAGTAATTTTAATTTATTTTTAAAATGATTTCTCATTTTAGTTTGATAAATTTACCCCAGAAATAATTTCTTTTTTTGTGGAATATAAAAATGATATAATGACCAACAAGCCGAATATTCTGATTGTGTACACAGGCGGTACCATTGGTATGGTAAAGGACTATAAAACCAAGGCGTTAAAAGTTTTTGATTTCAGTCAAATTGTAGACAAAATTCCAGAATTGAAGCAATTGGATTGCCATATCGATAGTCTTTCTTTTGAAGAATTGATAGATTCTTCCAATATGAATACCCATTATTATGTGCAGATCACAGAAATTATTGAAGCAAATTATGAAAAATATGACGGTTTTGTAATTTTAACAGGATCGGATACCATGTCTTATATTTCATCGACCATTAGTTTTATGTTCGAAAACTTACAAAAACCCATTATTTTTACAGGATCGCAATTGCCGATTGGAGATTTGCGAACCGATGCAAAAGAAAACCTGATAACCACCATTGAAATAGCAGCAGCAAGAAAAAATGGCAAACCTGTGATTTCTGAAGTCTGTTTATACTTTGAGTACAAACTCTACAGAGCCAATAGAACTACAAAAATAAATGCAGAACAGTTTGAAGCATTTACTTCTATGAATTACCCGCCATTGGCAGAAAGTGGTGTACATTTAAATTTCAACGAACATCTATTACATTCTCAGAAAAATACAGTAGAAAAGTTAGTTGTCAGAAAAAAATTGGACACCAATATCGCTATCTTAAAGTTATTTCCGGGAATTACAAAAAATGTTGTTGAGAGTCTCCTAAACATAAAAGATTTAAAAGGAATTGTTTTAGAAACCTATGGTGCAGGAAATGCACCGACCCAAGATTGGTTTATCGCTTTATTAAAGGCAGCAATCCAGAATGGCATACTAATTGTTAATGTAACTCAGTGTGTTGGAGGCAGTGTCATTTTAGGACATTATGAGACAAGTGTTGCGTTAAAAGAAATTGGAGTTGTCAATGGTAAAGACATCACAACAGAAAGCGCCATTGCGAAGTTAATGTATTTGTTGGGACAAGATTTAGATGTAAAATCATTTAAAATGTTCTTTGAAAGGTCTTTACGTGGGGAAATTTCATGAGAAGCCAGTAGAAAGGAGGCTTGTTTTTAAAAGGAGTTTTTTGTTAATTGATATTAAAATTGATTTTTTCCATTAATTCTTTATAAAAACCTTCTATTTTTTTTTAAATGCTCAACATTTTTTTGTTAATTGCCCCCTCTAAATAACGATTTCGTTAAAATTGTGTTTTTTAAGCAAAAAGCCTTAGAAGTCACTTCAAAAATTCGTTTTTTTAGAGTGAAAATTTATACCTTGAAACCCTTAACTATTAAAAATTAATTATAACAAAGATGAAAAAAGTAGTAAATTTCCTAACTGTAGCAGGATTTATGTTTTTTGGAGCTATTCAATCAACTTTTGCACAAGGAGCAGTCACAGAAGAAAGAACTTTTCACCAAGAATTAAAACAACGTTTTATTGAAGGTGACCCACAATTTATGGGAATTGTATTAGTCGCCTTAATTTTAGGTTTGGCCATTGCAATTGAAAGAATTATCTATTTAAACATGGCAACAACAAATACTAAGAAATTAGTGGCAAGTGTTGATGAAGCATTAAGCTCAGGTGGAGTAGAAGCTGCAAAAGAAGTTTGTAGAAATTCGAAAGGACCCGTAGCATCTATTTTTTACCAAGGTTTAGATAGAGTAGATGAAGGAATTGACGCAGCAGAAAAAGCAGTCGTTTCTTATGGAGGTGTTCAAATGGGGCAACTAGAGAAGAATGTTTCTTGGTTATCTTTATTTATCGCTTTAGCTCCAATGCTTGGTTTCATGGGAACTGTAATTGGGATGATTAAAGCTTTTGATATGATTGCAGTAGCAAATGATATCTCTCCAGGGGTAGTTGCTGTAGGTATTAAAGTAGCACTTTTAACAACGGTATTTGGTTTGGTAGTAGCAATTATCTTACAGATTTTTTATAATTATATCGTATCTAAAATAGATAGTATCGTTAACAATATGGAAGATGCTTCCATATCTTTAATCGATTTGTTAGTAAAATATAAAAAATAATTATCATTATGAAAGATAATAATTTAGCAAAATATTTAAGCATATTCATAGCATTAGTTGCTTTGGTAGGTGCGATTCTTTTCATTAGAGTTTTTATGGAAGATCCAGACGCTATTGAAAACGATGCACTGATACAAGATAGTGTTGTAAATCCAATCGTTTACTTTTCGGCGGGTTTACTATATGCAGCTGTTGCAATCGCAATATTGCTATCGTTATGGAGTATGATAAAGAATCCTCAAAATCTTAAGAAGATGGGATTAGGATTAGGACTTTTAGCTGTTGTATTGGTAATTTCTTACTCAATTGCAGACAGTAATGCAGTATTAGATACACAAGGACTTGTTCTAGAAGGTGGTGATGCAGGTACAGCAATCAACAAATGGGTTGGTACAGGTATCTGGTTCAGTATGGCTTTAGGTTTAGTAGCAAGTTTGTTTTTTGTATACGACTTACTTAAAGGATTAATAAAATCATAAATTATGGCAAGAAGAGAGACTCCAGAAATTAATGCAGGCTCAATGGCAGATATTGCTTTCTTGTTATTGATCTTTTTCTTAGTAACCACTACCATGAATGTAGATTCAGGTATTTCTAAGAAATTATCTGAAAAACCACCAGCAGATTATGTTCCTCCAGTTATTAAGGAGAAAAACATCTTTGAAGTAAATATTAACAGAAATAATGAGCTTTTAGTAGAAGGCGAAAGAATGGATGTGAAACAACTCAAAGAAGCTGCTGTGAAGTTTATAGACAATGGTGGAGGTGACGGGAAATTGGTAGATGGTGTATCTACTGGGCCTTGTGACTACTGTGAAGGTGAGAAGAGCATTGCGTCTTCAGATCATCCAAATAAAGCCATTATCTCTGTACAAAGTGATCGAGGAACTGATTATGGTACATATATTATTGTACAAAATGAGTTACTGAGTGCCTATACAGAGTTAAGGAATAAACTAAGTCAAATGCGTCACGGAAAATCGTATACCCAACTTGAAAAAGAGTATAAGGATAACAAGACGAATACGAAGCTAAAGGAAGAAGTAGAGGCCATAAAATCAGCATATCCTCAAATTATTTCTGATGCAGAGCCAACATCGGCAAACTAATTTTAAAATTTAACACGTATGTCTAAATTTAAAAAGAGAAAAAAAGGGATTCCTGCAGTGAACACTGCAGCTTTACCAGATATCGTTTTTATGTTATTGTTTTTCTTTATGGTTACCACAACCATGAGAGAAACAAGTTTACAAATTGAAGCGCCTTCTTTACCTTCTGCAACAGAAGTAAAGAAGTTGGAGCATAAAAGTTTAGTAAGCACCATCTATATTGGGAAGGCAAAAGACACAAAATATGGTGTTGGATACAATAAAATTCAATTAAATGATAAGATCGCTTCAGCAGATCAAGTCCCTGCATTTATTATCAATGCAAGAACCAAAGTTGCCGAAAATGAAATTCCATTTATGACTACTTCTATCAAAGCAGACAAACAATCAAGTGTAGGTACAATTATCGACATTCGATTGAAATTAAGAGATGTAAATGCGCTTAAAGTTAGTTATTCAACCAACACGGGTTCAGATATTAAGTAAGTCAACTTATTTTTTATATAATAAAAGCAATTCTATTTTTAGAATTGCTTTTTTTTTGCCTTAATTTATAGAATCAAAATCATGAAATTGTGTACCTTTCCTATTAGTTTTAAAATTATGAATAAATTAGTATTTGCTTTTTTGCTGTTTTGTACTCCGATAGTATTCGCACAAAAAGATTCTTTGAATCTTGGTGATCGGTATTCAGATGATCAAATATATCTTGCGGTAACCTACAATCAAATGAATCAACAGCCCAGTACAATTACACGAAGTGGGTTTTCCTATGGATTGTCATCAGGCTTTCTAAAAGATATTATTCTTAATAAAAAGGGAACCTTTTCTTTTGCACTCGGCCTTGGTTATGGTTTTGATTTCTACAATCATGAATTAAAAGTTGAAGAATTAAATAATAGCACAATGTTTTCTGCGGACTATGCGTTAACCTCAAACACCTATTTTTCTCATAATTTAGAACTTCCATTCGAAATTCGTTGGAGAACATCTACGGCTAATAAATACAAATTTTGGAGAATTTATACTGGAATTAAGTTCCTTTATAATTTTTCAAATAGTTTTGAACATATTGATATCAATGAGATTAAAACAACCTATTCAGGCGTCAATGCTTATAATAAGTTACAATATGGATTAACTTTTTCTGCTGGATATGATGCTTTTAATTTTCATGTTTTTTATGGATTGTCCCCTATCTATAAAGACGCTAAGATTAGCAACGAAGTGATTGATAGCAAAGTTCTGAAATTTGGATTGATTTTCTACTTTTTATAATAGGTAATAAACAGCTGTTTGCGTTATTATTCCAAAGAAAAAACCCAAGTACACCTCTTTGGGTGTATGTGCTTTTAAATGCAGTCTAGAACTTGCCAAAAGTCCAGAAAATAGGATAAGTATTAGTAGTATGGGTGCTAGGGGCGTCATGTATTCCATGCCCATCATTATAAAAAATCCAACCATGCTTCCCATAGAAAGTAAATGCAAACTCATCTTTATATTGAATATCGAAAATAAATATATAATGATCAATCCGAATGATGTTCCGTAAAACAACATTCCAAAATCTCTAAAAATAGCAGTTCTAAGTAATATGTTTCCTAAAACGGTAAAGAGTAATATCATTAAAAAGAGTGGAATCTTTCGCTCTTTAATAGTGTGCATTTTAAATGACTGTATTAGTTTTAGTCCTTTTAGTAACATCAAAACCGCTAATGGAACTAAATAAGTTGTCGTAAAAACAAAACCAATTATAAAAAAGCGCTGTTCACTTTCGATGGAATGTGGTATCATTAAAAAGTACAGAATTACACCAATAGTAGGTAGTACAATTGGATGCAATAGCACCGATATTAATTTTTGAAATTTCACTAAATCTCCTTTCGTAAACGAGCAACAGGTAGCTCTAATTGTTCTCTGTATTTTGCAATCGTTCTTCGTGCAATAGGATATCCTTTCTCTTTTAGAATAATGGCTAACTTTTCGTCTGTCAATGGTTTTCGTTTGTCTTCCTCGGTAATCACGGTTTCAAGAATTTTCTTAATTTCTTTGGTAGACACCTCTTCCCCTTGATCGTTTTTCATGGATTCAGAGAAGAATTCTTTAATCAATTTTGTACCATAAGGTGTTGACACATATTTGCTATTTGCAACGCGAGAAACGGTTGATATATCCATTTGTATTTGATCAGCAATATCTTTTAAGATCATTGGTTTCAACTTGCGTTCATCTCCAGATAAAAAATAGTCAAGTTGATAGTGCATTATCGTGTTCATGGTTACCAACAAGGTTTGCTGCCGTTGTTTAATCGCGTCAATAAACCATTTTGCAGCATCTAACTTTTGTTTGATGAAAAAGACTGCATCTTTCTGAGATTTACTTTTTGAAGTAGCTTCTTGATACCCTTTTAGCATATTGTTGTATTCTCTTGAAATATGCAATTCTGGTGCATTTCTGGAGTTCAATGACACGTCCAATTCACCTTCTAAAATTTTGATTGAAAAATCAGGAACAATTTGTTCGGCAATTTTATTGTTCCCTGCATAAGAGCTTCCTGGTTTTGGATTTAGCTTTGAAATTTCAATAGTTACCGCTTTCAATTCTTCTTCAGAAATAGAAAATTTTTCCTGAAGTTGGCGATAATGTTTTTTTACGAAATGATCAAATGCAGTCTCTAAAACTTCAATAGATAAGCTTCGAATGACTGTTTTTTCTTTCCCCTTTAATTGAATGATTAAGCACTCTTTTAAATCTCTTGCACCTACGCCAATTGGATCTAAAGTGTGTACGACCGTTTTTAAAATTGTGATTACTTTTTCTTCGGTTGTAAAAACATTAGCTGTAAAGGCCAAATCGTCTACCAAGTCTAAAATATCTCTTCTTATATACCCACTGTCGTCAATACTACCTACCAAAAATTCTGCAGTTATGCGCTCTTCTTCATCTAAGCGAAAGGTGTCCAATTGGGACTTTAAAGATTGATGAAATGTAATACCGGCTGCATAGGGTACGTTCTTTTCCTCGTCGTCTGCGGAGTAATTATTTGCTTGTGTTTTGTAACTTGGAACATCATCATCACTTAAATACTCATCAATATTGATCTCTTCAGTATCGATATTTTCAGTGCCAGTGTCGTCATATTCATCCTCTAAAGTCTCTTCAAAAGACTCAGGTTCTTCCTTTCCAGTATCTAAAGCAGGATTCTCTTCTATTTCTTGTTTTATACGTTCTTCAAAAGCTTGTGTTGGCAATTGAATTAGCTTCATCAACTGAATTTGTTGTGGAGATAATTTTTGTAAGAGTTTATAATGTAAACTTTGCTTTAACATACATTAAAGATACAATAATCTATTTAAAATTCTGCATTTTGTGGCGTTCTTGGAAATGGAATTACATCTCTAATATTACTCATGCCAGTTGTAAATTGAACTAATCTTTCAAATCCTAAGCCAAAGCCAGAATGAACTGCTGTACCAAATTTACGCAAATCTAAATACCACCAAAGTTCTTTTTCATCAATATCCAATGCTTTCATTTTTTCAACTAAAACATCGTAACGCTCTTCACGCTGCGCACCACCAGCAATCTCTCCAATTCCTGGAAATAAAACATCCATGGCTCTTACTGTTTTTCCATCATCATTTAAACGCATATAAAATGCTTTAATATCTGCAGGATAGTCAAATAAAATCACAGGACATTTGAAATGTTTTTCAACCAAGAAACGTTCGTGTTCAGATTGTAAATCTGCTCCCCATTCATTAATTAAGTATTTAAATTTTTTCTTTTTATTTGGCTTGCAATTTCTTAAAATATCGATGGCTTCTGTGTAAGAAACACGTTTAAAGTTATTGTCAACTACAAAACGAAGTTTTTCTAATAAAGACATTTCGCTTCTTTCTGCCTGTGGTTTTGTTTTATCCTCTTGTGTTAATCGATTGTCTAGAAATTCTAAATCGTCTTTACATTTTTCTAAGACATAGGTTAAAACAGATTTTATAAAGTCCTCAGACAAATCCATATTTCCATCTAAATCCATAAAAGCAACTTCTGGTTCAATCATCCAAAATTCAGCTAAGTGTCGCGTAGTATTTGAATTTTCTGCTCTAAATGTAGGGCCAAACGTATAGACCTTACCTAGTGCCATAGCGTACGTTTCAGCTTCTAGTTGCCCAGAAACAGTAAGGTTTGTTTCTTTTCCGAAGAACTCTTTAGAATAATCAATTTTGCCATCTTCAGTTAACGGAGCCTTATTGTCTTCAAATGTGGTCACTTTAAAAATTTCTCCTGCACCTTCCGCATCAGAACCTGTTATGATCGGTGTATTTACGTAGTTAAATCCGTTTTCTTGAAAATATTTGTGCACCCCAAAAGACAAGGCAGATCGCACTCTCATTACAGCACTAAAAGTGTTTGTTCGTACACGTAAATGTGCGTTCTCTCTTAAGAATTCAAAACTGTGCTTTTTAGGTTGAATCGGATATTCATCCGGATTGGAATCTCCTAAAATTTCGATTTCTGTAACTTGCACTTCTACAGATTGCCCTTTTCCTTGACTTTCTGATAACGTTCCTTTTATTGCGATAGCAGCACCAGTTGTAATTCTTTTTAAGAGGTCTTCAGGAGTGTTTTCGAAATCGATAACACATTGTATGTTTTTAATTGTAGACCCATCATTTACAGCAATAAAACGATTGCTTCTAAAAGTTCGTACCCAACCTTTTATAGTTACTTCTTGTAAAATTGTACCCGATTCTAAGATCTTGGCAATGTTGCTTTCTATCATCTTTCTAAAATATTATATACACGAATGAACTCCTATAAATAAAGGCACAAAGATACTTTTTTTGAAGGAAATTTAAGTATTAAATGTTGCTCTTTAAAGAGGCGGGTTACTTGTCTTCTTTCTTAGTTTTTTGAGATGGAGGGAAAATTCGCATCGATGGCTCTTTAAATACTTTTTTGTTCGCTATTTTTTTCTCAAAAGTTAATAATAGAGACGGTAGTAAAATTAAATTTGACACCATCGCTAAAAGAAGTGTTACAGAGACCAACCCTCCTAAGGCAATTGTACCTCCAAAACTTGATAAAGTAAATACGAGAAACCCAAAAAATAATACGATAGAAGTATAAAACATGCTGACTCCAGTTTCCCTTAAAGCAGCATAGACAGAAGGTTTCACTTTCCATTTGTTGGCAAGTAATTCTTGCCTGTATTTTGCTAAAAAATGAATGGTGTCATCTACTGAAATTCCAAAAGCAATACTAAAAACTAAGATGGTTGAAGGTTTTATTGGGATATTAAAATAGCCCATTAAACCAGCAGTAATTAGTAATGGCAAGATGTTCGGTATCAACGAAATTAAAATCATTTGAGGAGATCGAAACATCCAAGCCATGAATAATGCAATTAGCAATATTGCTAATGAGAGTGAGATGACTAAATTGGTGATTAGAAAGTTGGTTCCTTTTATAAACACAAGTGCCTTTCCTGTAATCGATACAGAATATTTTTCTGAAGGAAATTCTTTGTCAATAACCGCTTTTAACCGTTTTTGGATAACGTCCATTTTGTCGGTTCCAATGTCTTTCATAAACGTTGTGATTCTCGCATAACGACCTGTAGAATCTACAAATGTTTTTAGCATGCTCGCATCGCTATTTGAATTTTTGGTATAGGCAAAAATATAACTTTGTTCTTGTCCAGTTGGCAATTGGTAGTACTTTGGATTTCCTTTGTAGTAGGCCTGTTTTGAGTATTTTACTAGATTTACTACAGAAATAGGTTTCGATAGTTCTGGAAACATCTCTATTGCCTCATTAATTTTATCCATCTTTTTAAGTACAGATAATTTCATGACCCCTTTGTCTTTTTTGGTGTCGATTAAAATTTCTAATGGCATGATGCCTCCAAACTCTTGTTCAAAAAATTTAATGTCTTTGTAAAACTCCATGCTTTTGGGCATGTCTTCAATGAGACTCCCAGAAACTCTAATTTTATAAACACCAATAATGCTTATGATAATGATGAGGACAGTTGCAAAATAGACGGTAATTCTGTGGTGCTTCACCATTTTTTCCATCCAGTTTACTACGTTTTCAATCCACTTTGTTTCAAGATGACTTAAGTGCTTCTTTTTTGGAAGCGGCATAAAACTATATAAAACCGGTACAATTAACAATGCCAAAATAAATATACTGATGATGTTTACCGAAGCCAAAATACCAAATTCACGCAATAGTTTACTGTCTACAAAAACAAACGTAGCAAAACCAGATGCGGTAGTAATGTTGGTCATTAATGTCGCATTTCCAATTTTAGTAATAACACGTTGTAAAGCTTTTGCCTGTTGTCCGTGTTTTTTAATTTCTTGCTGGTATTTGTTTATTAGGAAAACTGCATTAGGCACACCAATGACAATGATTAAAGGCGGAATCAATGCAGATAAAACTGTGATTTCATATCCAAACCATCCAATAAATCCAAAGGCCCAAACAACCCCAATTATAACTACAAAAAGGGTGATAAAAGTGGCTCTAAAAGAACGGAAAAAGAAAAAGAAAATAAGAGCTGTTATTGCCAAGGCACCGCCAACAAAAAGTTTCATTTCATCTTTTATGTTTTTAGCATTTAAAGTTCTTATGTAAGGCATTCCAGAAACGCGAACATCCAGTCCTGTTTCTTTTTCAAACTGTTCTATGGTCGGTTTTAGATAGTTGAAAATAAATTCTCTACGTGCTTTGGTGTTTATGATTTCCTTTTTAATATAAATGGCCGTTTGCAACGTACCCGTTTCCTTGTTGTATAACAAATTGTCATAAAAAGGAAGTTTTTCAAAAAGTTGTTTTTTAATGGCTAGAACTTCTTTTTCGGTCGTTGGATCTTCTTCATATAAAGGTTCTAAAACAAACCGCCTGTTCTTTTTGTCTTTCTTAAGTTTTTGAACATCTGCAATAGAAATAGTAAAGTCAATCTCTTCGCGGTCATCAAATTTATCGACGAGATGATTCCACGCATTAAATTTTTCAGGGATAAAAATTGTTGGGTCTTTTACTCCAAGGATAACTAAGTTGCCTTCTTCACCAAAAATTTTTAAAAATTTATTGTATTCTAAATTAGCAATATGGCTTTCAGGCAAGAGGTTCGCCTCTGTATATGAGAATTTCATATACTTCATTTGTGAAGCTAAAAAAGCAGTAATACCTGCAATAACAATTAAAACTAGGTATCGGTTTCGTAAGATAATACTCGCAACTTTTGTCCAGAAACTCATTCAGAAAATTTTTGCAAAGGTAACGAAATTTGTAGAAGTGTTTTTAACAAAAAAAGGAGTGTTACTTAAACACCCCCTTTTTTAATATCTGCTTAAATTCGCTTAAACCGTCATGATTTCTTTTTCCTTCACGGTGAAGGTTTCGTCGATTTCTTTGACAAAAGAATCGGTTAATTTTTGGACTACAGCTTCGGTATCTTTTTTCATATCGTCAGCGATGTCTGTTTTTTTAATTTCGTTGTTTGCTTCTTTACGTGCATTTCTAATTCCTACTTTCGCATGTTCTGCTTCTGCTTTTGCTTGTTTAGATAAATCACGTCTTCTCTCTTCTGTTAAAGGTGGGACGTTGATTAAAATGACATCACCATTATTCATTGGATTGAACCCAAGATTGGCATTCATAATTGCTTTTTCTATTTCTTGCAACATGTTTTTTTCCCAAGGTTGTATTGAAATGGTACGTGGATCTGGGGTGCTTACATTTGCAATTTGACCCAAAGGAGTCAGAGCTCCGTAATAATTTACCTTTACATTCCCTAACATTGCTGGGGTTGCTTTACCAGCTCTAATAGTACGTAATTCTTTTACTAAGTGTGCTAAGGCACTATTCATTCCTTCTTTGGCACTGTCTAAAATAAATTCAATTTCTTCGTTCATCTTTGGAAAATTTTAAAGAGTATGTTTTTTAATTGCTAACGATCGTTCCGATGTTTCCTCCAGAAATTAATTTCAGTAAATTTCCATTGGTATTCATATCAAAAACGATGATGGGTAATTTGTTTTCTTCACTCAATGTAAATGCGGTCATGTCCATTACTTTCAATCCTTTATCGATAACTTCTTTAAAGGTAATGGTTTCGTATTTTATGGCATTTTCATCTTTTTCTGGATCTACATTGTAAATTCCATCAACACGAGTTCCTTTTAAAATGGCGTCAGCATTCACTTCAATAGCTCTTAAAACGGCAGCAGTATCTGTTGTGAAATAAGGGTTTCCAGTACCAGCTCCAAAAATAACTACGCGCTTTTTTTCTAAATGACGAATCGCCTTTCTTTTAATATAAGGTTCTGCAATTTCCTTAATTTCTAATGCGGTTTGTAAACGTGTAATGACTCCTTCATCCTCTAGCGCACTTTGCAATGCTAGGCCATTGATACAGGTAGCTAACATGCCCATATGATCTCCCTGCACGCGATCCATGCCATTGGCTGCACCTGCTACACCTCTAAAGATATTTCCACCGCCAATTACAATGGCAACTTCGACACCTTGGTTTACAACTTGTTTTATTTCTTTAGCGTATTCAGCTAGACGTTTTGGATCTATTCCGTATTGTCGTTCGCCCATTAAGGCTTCTCCACTTAATTTTAAAAGAATTCTTTTGTAGTGCATAGTGTTATTGAAAGTTATGCGAAATTACGTTTTTTTTTTGATTTTCTTTTTTTTTGAAATAAAAAAACCTCGCAATTAATTGCGAGGTTTTGAAATATGTTAAAAAGGAATGTTTATCCTAAAGTAACTCTTTTGAAGCCACTTACAGAAACATCACCATACGTTTTAACGTATGCTGCAACATTTTTCTTTTCGTCTTTGATAAATGCTTGATCTAATAAACATTGCTCAGTGTCTAAAGTAGTGTTGTCTGAAATGAATCTTTCCATTTTTCCTGGTAAGATACGATCCCAAATTTGTGCTGGTTTCCCTTCTGCTTTTAATTCTGCTTTTGCAGCTTCTTCAGCTTCTGCCATTACCGCATCAGACAATTGAGACATTGAAATATATTGAGGAACGTTTTTCAACGTTTTTCCTAATCTTCCCAATTCAATATTATCTTTTTCGATAACTGCAATTCTTGCTTCAGTTTCTGCAGCAACAAATGCTGGGTCAAAATCTTTATAAGATAAAGAACTTGCTCCCATAGAGGCAACTTGCATTGCAACGTCTTTTGATAAAATAGCTGCGTTTTCTACAACATTTGATAAACCTACTAATGCAGCAATTTTACCAATGTGTGTATAAGCACCTACATAAGAAGCTTCTAATCTTTCGAAAGAAGTGATTTCTAATTTCTCACCAATTACACCTGTTTGTTCAATTAATTTGTCTGCAACAGTCATTCCTCCAAAATCAGCAGCTAAGAAAGATTCCTTATCTGTGTGATTCAAAGCGATGTCTGCAAACTGACCACCTAATGCTACAAAAGAATCATTTTTACCTACAAAATCAGTCTCACAAGCTAAAACAATGGCAACACCAAAAGTATTGTCTGCGTTTATTCTTGTTACAGCAACACCTTCAGTAGAATCTCTATCTGCTCTCTTTGCTGCAATTTTCTGACCTTTTTTACGTAAAACATCAATTGCTTTATCGAAATCTCCAGCCGCTTCTATTAATGCCTTTTTACAGTCCATCATTCCAGCCCCTGTAGCTTCTCTTAATTTTTTAACATCAGCAGCACTAATCTTTACTGGTTCCATGTTATCTTATTTTTTAAAGTTGTACTTATTTTGTTTCTTCCGTAGGAGTATCTGCTTTTACTTCTTCCGCTTTTGGAGCTTCTTTCGTTTCAGCTTTTACTTCTTTCGCCTTTGGAGCTTTTGCCTCTTTTACTTCCTTTACTTCTTCTGCTTTTGGAGCTTCTTTCGATTCCACTGCAGCTTCTGTTTTTGGAGCTTCTTTCGTTTTGTCTTTATCTGCTTTTCTGCTAGACAAACCTTCTGCGATTGCATCAGTAACGTGAGATAATACTCTTTCGATAGATTTAGAAGCATCATCATTTGCTGGAATTACATAATCTACTAATCTAGGATCAGAGTTTGTATCTACCATTGCAAAGATTGGGATATTTAGTTTTTGAGCTTCTGCAACAGCAATGTGCTCTTTCTTAATATCTACTACAAATAAAGCACCAGGTAAACGAGTCATATCTGAAATAGAACCTAAATTCTTTTCTAATTTCTCTCTCTGACGATTGATTTGTAATTTCTCTCTTTTTGATAATGCATCAAAAGAACCATCCAACTTCATTCTATCAATAGTTGCCATTTTTTTAACAGCTTTACGAATAGTCACAAAGTTTGTTAGCATTCCACCCGGCCATCTTTCAGTAATGAAAGGCATGCTTACTGCTTTTGCTTTTTCAGCAACGATATCTTTTGCTTGTTTTTTTGTTGCAACGAATAAAATTTTACGTCCAGAGTTTGCGATTTTTTGCAAAGCGTCAGCACTTTCTTCAATTTTTGCAGCAGTTTTATACAAGTCAATGATGTGAACACCATTACGCTCTGTATAAATATAAGGAGCCATGTTTGGATTCCACTTTCTAGTTAAGTGACCAAAATGTACCCCATTTTCTAATAATTCTTGAATGTTTACTTTTGCCATTTTTTTAAATGTGTTTACTTTCTGTTTTGTATCAATAAATAAGTAGTCTTTCGAGTCTTATCCATTTAGATGCTAAACTGTTTAATATTAAATATGTGTAATAATAACAGTTCCCAAAAACATAATCCTGAACTTTTCGAAGGATTAACGTTTAGAGAATTGGAATTTTTTACGTGCTTTCTTCTGACCAAATTTCTTACGTTCAACCATTCTTGGATCACGAGTTAGTAAACCTTCTGGTTTTAATACTAATCTATGTTCTTCGTTAATAGAAACCAAAGCTCTTGTAATTGCCAAACGAATTGCTTCTGCTTGACCAGTTACACCACCTCCGTAAACATTTACTTTGATATCATAAGATTCTAAGTCTCCTGTTAACATTAAAGGCTGTTGTACTTTATATTGTAAAGTTCCTGTTGTGAAATAGTTCTTGTAATCTTTCTTGTTTACAGTGATATTTCCTTTTCCTTCTGAAAGATAAATACGAGCTACAGCTGTTTTTCTTCTACCGATTTTGTGTACTATATCCATTATTTAAGATCGTTAAGGTTAATAGCTTTAGGTTCTTGACCTGCTTGTTTGTGCTCTCCTCCTGCATATACATACAAGTTTCTGTAAAGTGCCGCACCTAAAATATTCTTAGGCAACATTCCTTTTACTGCTTTTTCGATCAATCTTGTAGGATCTTTCTCAAACATTTCTGTTGCAGTTAACGATCTTTGTCCACCTGGATACCCCGTGTGACGGATGTAAGACTTGTCAGTCCATTTCTTTCCAGTTAAAACAATTTTTTCTGCGTTGATAATAACCACGTTGTCTCCAC
>TARA_B110000879_G_scaffold118326_1_pt1 | contig 27644 bp, 24 predicted proteins | sample TARA_B110000879 | Tara Oceans TARA_B110000879 (sample SAMEA4398094) | marine metagenome | biome: Polar Biome; feature: [SRF] surface water layer (ENVO:00010504); material: water (ENVO:00002006), including particulate matter (ENVO:01000060) such as... | depth 5 m
GGGTAGCAATGAATCTTAGATTCATTCATAGCCCGTCGTAAAATCGTAGTGATTACTACCTGCTGAATCCCAAACAACCAACAACTCTAAACCAACAACCAACTAAACCATAAAAATATGATAACACCACTAGGACAAAGAGTTCTCCTCAAGAGAATCGACGCAGAAGAAGTAAGTGCAGGCGGAATCGTTCTTCCTGATTCAGCTCAAGAGAAGCCACAAGAAGCAATCGTGGCAGCACTCGGTACAGGCGGGAAAAACGAAGACGGCAGCGAATTCGTATTCTCAGTAAAGAAAAATGACAAAGTCCTCATCGCAAAATACGGCGGCACTGACGTAACAGTAAATGGTGAAGACCACCTCATTATGTCCGAGTCAGATATCCTCGGAATCGTCGGCTAACGCCTAAATTCCAGTTAATGGTGAATTGCAAATAGGGGAAAGTTTATTGGCTCTGGAGAGCTAAATAAATGCCTATGAAATACCATTAACAACTGTCGCTCCAGCGACACTAAACTAATTACCAAATAACCATTACCAAATAACAATAATAACATGGCTAAACAACTAATATTCGATGAAAAAGCAAGACAAGCACTTCTACGCGGAGTTGAAAAACTTGCAGCAGCAGTTAAGGCAACACTAGGGCCTGCAGGTCGTAATGTCATCCTCGACAAAAAATTCGGCTCACCAACGATTACTAAAGACGGTGTTTCAGTAGCGAAAGAAATTGAACTAGACGATCCATACGAGAACATGGGTGCACAGCTCATCCGTGAAGTATCCTCTAAGACATCAGACGTAGCCGGTGACGGAACAACTACAGCAACAGTCCTAGCAGAAGCCATCTACAAAGAAGGCCTACGCAACGTGACAGCAGGTGCCAATCCTATCTCACTCCAGCGCGGAATCCTCAAAGCTTCAGAAGCTATTGTGAAGCAACTTGCTGCGATCTCTAAGCCGGTCTCAGACACTAAGGAAATCGCTCAGGTGGCAACAGTTTCAGCAAACTGGGACACCGAGATCGGTAACATCATCGCAGAAGCAATGGACAAAGTCGGCAAAGACGGAACCATCACTGTAGAAGAAGCAAAAGGTATCGAGACAACTCTTGATGTAGTAGAAGGAATGCAGTTCGACAAAGGCTACCTTTCACCTTACTTCGTCACTGACGCAGAGGCAATGAACTGCTCACTAGACAACGCACTCATCCTCATCCACGAGAAGAAAATATCTAACCTCAAGGACATCCTTCCAGTGTTAGAAAAGACCGCTAAGACTGGTCGCCCACTTCTTATCATCGCTGAAGATATCGATGGTGAAGCACTCACAGCACTCGTAATCAACAAGCTCAAGGGCGTCCTCAACGTTGCAGCAGTGAAAGCTCCTGGCTTCGGTGATCGCCGTAAAGCAATGATGGAAGACCTCGCTATCCTCACAGGTGGTAAGTGCATCACTGAAGACCTTGGACTAAAGCTCGAAGACCTCGAACTCGATGACCTAGGATCAGCGAAACGCATCGTCATCACAAAAGACGACACAACAATCGTCGAAGGTGAAGGTGGATCAGAAGCAATCACAGGTAGAGTCGGACAGATCCGTCGCCAGATCGAAGAGACAACATCAGACTACGATCGCGAGAAGCTCCAAGAGCGCCTTGCTAAGCTAGCTGGTGGAGTAGCAATCATCAATGTAGGAGCTGCCACTGAGACAGAAATGAAAGAGAAGAAGATGCGCGTAGAAGATGCGCTTCACGCTACTCGTGCAGCTGTTGAAGAAGGAATCGTCCCTGGAGGTGGCACAGCACTCATCCGTGCACTCGTAAAATGTCAAGAAGCAGGTTGTTCTGACCTAGCATCAAATGATGACGAACTCACAGGGATGGAAATCGTAGCTCGCGCTATCGAGTCACCACTCCGCCAGCTTGCCACAAACGCTGGACGCGAAGGCGCCCTCATCGTTGACAAGGTAAAGGACGCAACTGGAAACATCGGTTACAACGTAGCGACTGACGTATACGAAGACCTCATCGAAGCAGGCGTAGTTGACCCTACAAAGGTAACTCGCTCAGCACTCCAGCACGCGGCATCCATTGCAGGCCTCCTTCTCACCACAGAATGTCTCATCACAGACATCCCTGAGAAAGCAGAAGCAGGCGGAGACGGCGGTCACGACCACGGAATGGGTGGAATGGGCGGAATGATGTAATTCGTCGCGTAGCTCCTAGAGTCGGCAGTGATCAGTTTACAGTGATCAGTGCCTGCATGATGAAGCCTAGCTAACCTAACAAAATCTCAAAGCCGATCGCGACGAAAGTCAGCGGTCGGCTTTTTTTATTTAGTATCAATGCTAATACTGAGAGCTATAAACTCTTTTTCTCTAAATCTAGAAGTTCCGACCTCATTAAAACCGCTTAATTTACCTGAAAGCACAATTATCCTCACAAGGTAAATACAACAGAACACCCTCATGTTTGCCATTTAATCGCTGATAGCTCAAGATACGGGTTAATCAAGTCATTCTCTAAAAAATGGCTGGCAAAATCGCTGATATTTAATAGGACTAATGTCTCATGCAGACTAACCAAAAGATAGCTTTACTACGCGCCGAGATGGCAAAATCAGGAATCGATGCTTATATCGTTTCAAATGCTGATCCTCATCACAATGAATATGTCGCTGAGCGGTGGTCTTGTCGTCAGTGGCTTTCTGGCATGAAGGGATCTGCTGGCACTGTGGTGGTGACGGCTGACTGGTGCGGACTCTGGACGGATAGTAGGTATTATGAGATTGCTTTGGGCGCACTTGAAGGCACTGAGGTAGAGCTAATGCGTAGTAGCGACCTCGATACACCGGCTATCGATAAATGGTTGAAATCCAATCTTAAAAGTGGTCAAACTGTTGGATTCAATGGTGCAGATACTGACCTGAAACAAGCGAGAGAATGGGTTAAGCAATTTGATCAAGCATCACTTAAAGCACTTACTGATTCAGACCTCATCAACACCATCTGGAAGGATCGTCCAGAAACACCTAAGGGCGAATTATTTCTCGTAGATGACAGCTACGCTGGTCAGAGTATAGAATCTAAAATCACTGCTGTGCGGGCTGAAATGACCACAGCAGGGGTAGAGGCTTACCTACTGGGACGCACCGACGAGTCTTGCTGGTTATTTAATTTCCGAGGCACTGATATTGCCAAGAACCCTACTCCCTATTGCTTTACTCTCATTACTCAGGACTCGGTCATCTTCTATGTGGATGCAGAGAAATTAACCCCAGTAGCAAAGGCTAAATTTGAAGCCGCTGGAGTCACCATTCAGGACTACGACACGGTCAAAAAAGATCTAGAAGAACTCGATTCCTCAGTGCGTATTCTGATCGTGCCAAACTACATCAGCTATCAGCTCTCCGAGGCGGTTAAGCAATGCATGCAGATCGAGTCTCGCGCTATCGTCACTGATCTAAAGGGAGCCAAAAACGCGACCGAGGTAAAGCACCTTAAGAAAGCACTGATCGATGATGGTGCCGCAATCGTGAAATTTTACACCTGGCTCTATGGATGTCTTCGCAATGGAGAACAAGTCACTGAACTATCGGCTAGCCGCAAGCTAGAGGCCTGCCGCGCTGAGTTTGAAGGCTACCGTCATGTCAGCTTTGATTCCATCATGGGCTACGGTCCAGACGGTGCGCTAAACCACTATTGCGTAGATGAAGCATCTGATAAGCCAGTCATCCTAGAGAATATTTTCCTTATCGATTCAGGTGGAAATTTCGTCCACGGCACCACTGACACTACCCGCACCATTCCGATGGGCGAGCCTACGCAGCTTCAGAAAGAAGATTACACTGCCGTGCTTCATGGCATGTTAGATCTCCTCTTGCTTGAATTCCCGGAAGGCGCAACAGGTGGACAACTGGATGGAATTTGCCGTCAGGCAATGTGGAAACATGGTCGTAATTTCAAGCATTCAACCGGCCACGGAGTTGGCTTTGGACTCGAAGTCCATGAAGGACCACAGCATATAGCTGCGAATAGCCCAGAGCAAATCAAGCTAGGAATGATCTCGACGATCGAACCTGGATGCTACCGCTCAGGCGAGCACGGTATCCGTATCGAGAACATGGTTCATACTGTTCTCAGCCACGAAAACGAATTTGGTCGTTTCTTTAAGTTCGAAAACCTTACTTTCTGCCCGATCAACACCGACCTTATCGAAAAGTCGATGCTACCACAGCACCTCATCGATTGGCTTAATAATTACCATGTTGAGATACTAGAAAAACTGTCCCCTCTCCTCAACGAAGAAGAGCAGGCTTGGCTGAAGCACGAGTGCCGTCCTATCGTTTAATCTGAGGCGAAATAGCTAACTAAGCTAAGTAGCAGCCAATTCCCTGCAAGAGCATTTATCAATCTCTTGAAGGGAGATCGATTGCATAGCCTAGAGATTCATCCCTAGGACAAAGTCAAACAAAACAACCCGTGCTGAAGGCACGGCGGAAATCAGCGGGGATAGCTATGGTGACGATTTGGGATAATCCGAGATTCAAAATATATGCCTAACTACACATTTTTGCACTGTGCCTTCAGCACAGTATGCTTCTACCATTCTCACCTAGGGATAAATCCCTAGGCTTTGAAGACTTAATCCCTTCAGGATCCTAGAGCACTTGATCGCACTAGGCAGATCATTCTAAAATTCGTCATACGCGCTCTCCCCATGCTCGGCTAGATCTAGTCCGCGGTCTTCTTCTTCTTCGCTAACTCTGTCGCCGATCGTCTTCTTGACGATGATCATGATAATGGCTGTGGCTATTGCTGACCATACGACGGTAACGCCCAAACCGGTGAGTTGGATTCCAAGTTGTTCCATGACTGGTTTCACACCGCCATTTCCACCGAGAGCTGTTTGGCCGAAAAAGCACAGTAGTATCGTTCCTAAAATACCACCTACTCCGTGAACTGCAAAGACGTCTAATGAGTCGTCTATTTTTAACTTAGTCCTTATCAAAGCCACAGAGAAGTAGCAAACGATGGCGGCAATGGCTCCTATGCAGATCGCTCCCATGGGACCGACTACTCCTGAAGCAGGAGTGATGGTGGCGAGACCTGCGATGAGGCCAGTGACCATTCCGATGAGGCCAGATTTCCCATGTAATACTTTCTCAAGAATAGCCCAGACGAGTGCTGCTGTGGCAGCGGAAAGGTGAGTGACAAGCATTGGCATTCCGGCATCTTTCCCGGCAGTAAGGTTACTACCAGCATTGAAGCCAAACCAGCCTACCCAAAGCATTGCAGCTCCGATGAATACCATTCCAGGGTTATGTGGTAACGGTGGGTTCTTAAGGAAGCCTTTACGCTTTCCAAGCATGATCGCCATGACGAGAGCAGAGACACCAGCTGTCGCGTGGACAACAATACCGCCCGCGAGATCTACTACTCCCATTTCCCCAAGCCAACCACCACCCCAGACCCAGTGACAAGTAGGTGCGTAGACGATGACGAGCCAGAGTGCTGTGAAGAGCAAGATAGCGCTAAATTTCATCCGCTCAACCACTGCACCGATGAAGAGTGCAGGAGTGATGATAGCGAAGGTCATCTGAAACATGATGAAGAGTGATTCAGGGATAGTTAATCCATCTGCAACACTATCCGTGGTGATTCCTTTAAGAAAAGCGAGATCGAGATTCCCTATCCAGCCACCATTGCCACCGCTGAAACAGAGGCTATAGAGACAAACTACCCACAAAATAGAAGCTAGACAGGCAATACCAGCAGTCTGCGCCATGACGGAGAGCACATTCTTAGAGCGCACCAAACCTCCATAAAATAAAGCTAAACCGGGCATCGTCATAAATAAGACAAGTGCTGTAGCGGTGAGAATCCAGGCGCTATCTCCGGAGTTAACAGAGGCTAATGAGGACAGGGATTCACCCACGGAGGTAGAAAGTATGCTATTAATATGATTCATAATTGATGCTGCTTGATAAGCGCTCATGTAAACTATGAAATTCACTCATCAGGTAAAGTATGAAATGGGTCATCAAACGGAAAGAAGGAAAACAAAAGGGTATTCCTTGAACTATCTTGCTCCAAAAATACTCGTCCCTACTCTCACATAAGTAGCACCCTCTGCGATGGCAGTCTCGAAATCACCGCTCATTCCCATGCTCAGATGTGGAAGCTTACAATGATGAGATTTTTCTAGCTGGTCTCTCAGATCAGCTACTTTCCTGAACCACACCCTGGCATCCTCTGACGCACTCACAGCTGGTGGAATGCACATCAGGCCGGTGATCTTGAGGGCTTTCAATTCCAACAGATCAGTAAAACATCCCTTTAACTCTTCCACACTGAAGCCTCCTTTACTCGCTTCGTCACCGATGTTCACTTGGAGAAGGACGGAAGGGTTTAACTCCATGTCGGCAGCCACATTATTAGTGTATTTAGCGAGTTTGAGAGAATCGATGCTGTGGATGACCTGGAATAAACCGAGCACCTTGCGAACTTTATTCCGCTGCAATCCACCGATGTAATGCCACTCTAGATCCTCCGACAGAGCAGGGATTTTCTCTTGTCCTTCCTGTAGCTTGTTTTCACCAAATATTTTCTGCCCCGCATCAATCGCTTTTTGCACATGCTCCGCTGGCCAGGTCTTACTGACGGCAATGAGTTCTACCTCATCCGCATTTCTTCCCGCCAGCTCACAGGCCTTGCAAATACGCTTATTAATTTCTGTTAAATGTTGCTCCACACTCATGACTCTACCCTTTCAACCATCCAGCTACATCCTTAGCGAAGTAGCTGAGAATAATATCAGCACCCGCGCGCTTAATGGCGGTGAGACTTTCTAGCACCACTGCTTTTTCATCCAACCATCCCGCGGCTGAGGCACTCTTGATCATGAGGTATTCGCCACTGACCTGATAGGCCGCTACCGGGAGGGTGGTGGATTCCTTCACTCTAACAATCACATCTAAATAAGCACCCGCTGGCTTTACCATAATCATGTCGGCACCTTCTTCTTCATCGAGGATGGCCTCTCTAACAGATTCGCGGACATTGGCATAATCCATCTGGTAGGTCTTCTTGTCGCCCATCTTAGGAGCAGAGTCTAGCGCACCACGGAATGGACCGTAATAGGCAGAAGCAAATTTCACCGTGTAGGATAAAATACTTACCTCTGGGAAGCCCGCGTCATCTAGTCCCGTGCGGATGGCGGCAACCCTGCCGTCCATCATATCGCTCGGCGAAATGATATCCGCACCAGCTTTAGCATGGCAGATGGCTTGTTTGGTTAAAATTTCTACTGATTCATCATTCACTATCTCCCCGTCTCGGACCACGCCATCGTGACCATCAGAGTTATACGGATCGAGCGCCACATCGGTGACCACTACTAGCTCAGGATAGGCGGTCTTGAGCGCCTTGATGGCACGCGGGATGAGGCCATCGTCATTCCAGCATTCATCGGCAGTCTCGTTCTTGAGCTTGTCATCGACAGCTGGAAAGATCACCACAGCCGGCACTCCGAGCGCATAAGCCTCCCCTGCTTCCTTGACTAATCCTGAGAGCGACCATCGCTTACATCCCGGCATCGCCTCAATAGATTCATCCACATCACCTTCATGCACGAATAATGGATAAATAAAATCACTGGCGCTGAGGCTGATTTCTCTAACAAGATTCCTTACCCCTACGGATTTTCTATTACGTCTTGGTCTGTGATGCATATCTTTATTTAAAACAGAGAAAGCAACATGTATAGGATTAATACCAGCTTGCTCATCCTATCATTTACTGCAAGAGTCGCCAAAAGCAACGAGAAATAATGACCAGCCATCTACTCGCAGTCCTCACCGCCACCTTACCAGTATTCATTATCGTCATACTGGGCGTAGGCTTGCGCAAATGGAACATCATCGACAGAGCGATAGATTCCGGTCTCACCAAGCTCCTCCTGAACCTCCTGCTACCCTGCTTTATCCTGCACAATATCATCGGTAGCGAAGTCGCGTCTGATTTACCTAAAGTCCTCACTCTGGCTACTCTTGGCGCGGGAATCGTCATCGTTTCACTCATCATCACCTATGCAATAGCCCCCCAACTAGGCATGGGGAAAGGCGAAGGTAGGAGATCATTTACAGTAGCGGCAGGTCTTCAGAACTACGGGTTCATGGTAGTGCCATTACTGATGTCTCTCTATGGCGACAAAGAACTTCTCGCGACACTCTTTCTTCACAACCTCGGTGTGGAGCTCGCTATCTTCAGCATCGGCATCATGATCTTTACCGGTAAGTTCACACTGAATCCGAAAGTATTCTTAAAAGGACCAGTAATCGCTGTTTTCATCGGTATTTCACTCAATATCACTCATCTAGAATCATTGATCCCAATCCCAGCCCTCACCAGTATCGGTTGGCTAGGAGCAACTGCTGTCCCTTTATCCTTGATCGCTATTGGAATGAGTATTGGAGAGCTCTTACCAGAGACTAAATACAGCCTAAAAGTAAGTTTTTCAGCCATCTTGATCCGCCTGATGATACTGCCTGCACTGATCATCAGCATCGCCTATTTCCTCCCACTAGATGACTCAGTAAAAAAAGTCCTCATGGTTCAAGCTGCGATGCCAGCCGCACTTTTCCCCATCGTTCTAGCCAGACACTACGGCGGTAAACCCTCGCTCGTCACCGAGGTAGCCATCACCACAAGCATCGTAAGCTTCCTCACAATGCCGCTAGTGATTGTCGCAGGCAGTTATCTACTCAACCTCTAAGCTCCAGCCATCCTTACCATCTTTGACGATCCAGCCTAGCGCTTTGAGCTCATCTCTGAGTTCATCGCTCTTTGCCCAGTCTTTATCAGCTCTGGCTTGCCAGCGTTGCTCGGCGAGTTGTTGGATCTCTTTAGGGATCTCTAATTCTTCTTCTTGCTTCACCTCTGGCAAAACGATGCCAAATGCATGGAGCATGAAGTGCAGCCCCTTCCACTGGACCAGCGCATCATCTTCATTTTGAGCACGTTTAAGAGCACCGAACATCGCACCAATAGCGCGCTGGGTATTCAGGTCTTCATTCAGACCTAGCCAGGCATTCTCAAAGAGCCCTTTGTCTTTTAAATCTATCAGATCAGCGTAGCTCGGCGCTTCATCTACCCCTGCTTTTTCCGCCAGAGCACGTTCTGCTTTATGAATTTTTCCTATGGCTTCATGGGCTGCATGAAGACCATCTAAAGTAAAATTCATCTGCTTCCGGTAATGCGCCCCGATGAGAGCATACCTTACCTCTGTTGCAGTATACCCCATCTCTAACAGATCCTGGAGGCGATAGAAATTCCCCTTACTCTTCGCCATCTTAGATCCATCTACGAGCAGATGAGTGATATGAAACCAATGAGCGGCAAAGTCGCCACCGCATGAACATTTACTCTGCGCTATCTCATTCTCATGGTGCGGAAACACAAGATCCTCCCCGCCAGAATGGAGATCAAAACTCTCCCCTAGATACTCGCGGATCATCGCAGAGCACTCAAGGTGCCATCCCGGGCGTCCATCTCCCCATGGGCTTTGCCAGAAGTTCTCGCCATCTTCATCGCGCCGCGTCTTCCACAGCACGAAGTCTGCCACGCTGTCCTTCTCATACTCATCCGCATGATTCGCACGCGCGTTCTGAGTTTTCCCCAGATCCAAGTCTCGTTCGTCTAAATGAGAAAGCGCACCATACTCCGGGTAAGATGAAATTTTAAAATAAACCGAGCCATCAGCAGCCGCGTAGGCATGCCCCTTCTCGATGAGTTCCTCGATCATCACGATCTGCTGCGGAATATGATCCACCGCAGCCGGCTCAATATGCGGGATGAGGCAGTTCAGCGCGGCGCAATCCACATGAAATTTCTCCGTCCAGCCCTGAGTGAACTCTTTGAGGGATTTACCTGCGGCCTGTGAGTCACGGATCGTCTTGTCATCCAAATCGGTGAGATTGCGCACATGCTTAGTCTTCATGCCACCCAACTCCAGTGCACGGCGGAATACGTCCTGAACCACGAATGTGCGAAAATTCCCAATGTGAGCGGGACCATAGACCGTCGGACCACAGCAGTAAAATCCGAAGGTATCGTTATCGATAGGCTTCAGCTCGCGGAGCTCTCTGGCTAGGGTATCATAAAGGCGCATGAGGATGGTCTAAACATATCCAAAGAGATTTCAAGCGTTAATCAGACCAGACTCGCCAATATTCAGCGCGTAGCAGGTAGCGCCCTTCGGGGCTGAGTAGCAAGTAGCCAAGGATCTTTTTTTCGGAGAAAATAGATCGCTACACGCTACCTCGAAGAGAAGCTACCCGCAACAACCACACCAACACTAGATCCACACACTAAATCAAACCCGCAGTTTTGAAATGCATCTTAGCTACTTTATCGAGCATCTCCACTCCGTGTTTAGATTTCATTTCTTTAGCGGCTTGAATGACATTTTCACCAGCACCTAGAGGTAAAACCAGACCTCCAGCTTCACTCGCCCGCTCTATCCAGCTGACAAATGCTTCACGCGCCAGTATCGATGCCGCAGCCACCGCCACATCGCTCTCACCTTTCGTTCTCTGGGTGAGTTCTATATGCTGAGCCGAGGCTTCGCGGCTGAGCATTCCTTCCAGTAGTTCCTTGCGTGCAAACTGATCGCTCAGCGCGCTCGGGCAGCTAGGCACCTTCTCGGCGAGACTCGCGATCACTTTGGCATGCCCCCAGGCAAGAAGTCGGTTGAGGTTACCAAATTTGGTATAAAGCTCGTTATATTTCTCCGGCTTCAGCGAGATCACCTCCCAAGACAGCCCCTTAATCCCCCTGACTATCCCAGCGAGCTTCTTAATCCTCGCTGAACTAGAGATCCTCTTACTATCCATAATCCCCTTCTCCAAGAGCTCTCGCGAGATCTCCTTATTCACATAAGCCCCAGCGATCACTAACGGACCGAAAAAGTCCCCCTTACCGCTCTCATCAACTCCAAAATGTGGTTCAAACATCTCTGGCATCAATATTTCTTCATTTCCCAACCGAGCTTCACCAATGATCTCCGGCTCTAAAATAAATCTAACAAAATCCTCAGTCCCCTTCCCCTGCACTAAAACCTTAGGCCCCTTTTCATAGACAGTCACATTAGTAGCTCCTGTAGAGTCCTTCTTCATCGCGTGCCAAATTGCCCATTGCTTATCACCGAACTCAAACCCACGTTCTTCACAAATCTTCTTAAGTTTAGGAATATCCTTTGGATCTATCTTAGTGGTGTAGGTGTTCGTCGCCATCTTTTTATGCTAAATAAGCAGCCCTCACCATTTTAGTCACCGCACCAGGACATTCATTTAGCTCCAGATCGCCAATACTCGATACCGCCTGCACACCAATTTGTGTGTTCGTCAAAAACACCTCATCCGCATCTAACAAATCCGCTAAAGAAACCGTATCTTCACTCACATTCATCGCCACCCTTCGCGCCGCTCTCATCACCAACTCACGTGTCACTCCTGGCAAGCAACCACTTTCCAGATCCGGCGTAAACAGCTCACCATCCTTCACAATAAATAGATTCGCCGTAGCGCACTCCGCCACATCACCCACAGAATTCAGGAAAATCACCTCATCCACTCCCGCCTGATGAGCCTCATGCAAAGCCATGATGTTTTCAGCATACGACCCACACTTAATCCCTGCCACCGGACTGCGTTCATTCCTTATAAACTCACTTAATACCACCGCACTCACCTCACTCCTCAGCGGCGCCACATCAGCCTCTATCATGTAGAGATCACAGATCGCCGTGATCCGCACTTTCACTCGTTCATCATTCAGATCATTCGCCGCTAATAAAGTGTTAACATCCCCAGCCAAATCCGCCTCCATCATATTAATCCCTAATCGCTCCAAACCAGCTTGCAGACGCACCACGTGGAGATCAAATCCCTTAATCTCCCCATGATTCGCCAACATCGTCTCGAAAACGCTCAAGCCAAGCTGCACATCTTTATTGCGAAACGAAACCTGCGCAGCGTCTTCATCCACTAGCTCACCATTGAAAATTACCTTGTTCATTGTCACAGCAGTTTAATCTAACAAAGTTTTAAATCCACAGAATAACTTAGAATTTTCAGGAGGCAGCTCAGTCAGTAGCTCATCGTTGTCCATAAATGCATCACAAGCAGCGAAGAAATCAGCCTCAGTCTGCACCCTTCTTATCTGCTGCTCAAACTCGGCATCGATCCCCTGGGCGATATAGATCATGTATTTCTTCATCTTATTCACATAATTCTGCTCATGATAAACCGACCACTCCTTCGCCAACTCCTCAAAAAGCAACTGCACATAACCACGGAGGTCTCTCCGTGTAGGAGCCAGCACCTCTGTCCCGGCAAAACTCTGCCGGAGTTGTTCAAAGATCCACGGACTCCGTATCGCCCCCCGGCCTACCATCAGACCAGCCGCTCCAGTTTTCTGATGATACGCTCGACCCGTAGCCACATTCACCACATTACCATTGGCGATCACGGGGCACTTCATCCTACTCACGGCCTCGCGGATACATTCATCGTGCACCGGAGTTTGATACTTCTCTTTCACCGTGCGCCCATGGATGGCCAGAGCATCTATATCATGCTGAGAAAAGACATCCAGTATCTGATCAAACTCATCGACCTCATCATACCCAATCCGCGTTTTCACAGTAAACAGTTTCCCTCTATTTGAGCATACCTCACGCATCGCGCCTAATATCTCATTCACAAGCTCCAGATTCCGCAGCAGTCCACCACCAGCATCTTTCCGACAAACCGTAGGCGCTGGACAACCTAAATTAATATCCATCCCAGCAATATCATAGTCTAACAAAAACTCCGACGTCCTCACCAAGCTCGCTATATCCATCCCTATCATCTGCGCGAAAATCGGTTTCCCTGTTTCATTATGTGTGATCGAACGCAGGATTTTCTTCTCCGGGCTACTATCCCGATGCACCCGAAAATACTCAGTCACAAAATAATCTGGCCCCCCACCATACTGACCCATCACCCGCATGAAGGCCAAGTCCGTGACATCCTGCATAGGAGCCAGCGCCAGTAGAGGGCTAGCACTTGAGTTTCTAACATGGTCGGTGAACATAAATATAATGAACAATGACCAAGGAAAAATGAACAGCAAAAAGCACGTGAAAACCCACTGTTCATTGCTCGCATGCCACCCAGTTCAGTGTTTTCCCTTGCCATGGCAGCACTAAATATGATATATATTTAGCCACTATGTTAGAAATTCATTGCCCAGATTGTTTATCATCAAATATCCTAGAAGACCGTCAAGTAGCACGCGATATCAATTGCATTACCTGCGGCGCCACTTTCTTTGTAGAAAAAATCACAGAGGAAGAGCATACACCAGACATCCATCTAGAGCGTGCCACTATCCCGCTAGAAGGCCCACCAAGCAAGGTCATCATCACCACCGGGCCGCCGCCATTTGACTACGATATCATCGACACTATCTTCGTCCTAGACACACTCAATAAGAAGTTCTTCTCTAATTTCAGCCCATCAGTAGCATTCGATGGTGCTAAAAAACAACTTAAACAACGTGCAGACAAGCTAGGTGGCGATGCCGTTATCAACTGCCAGTTCGACTACCGCGTCTCCGCCGGCCACGGCATCTTCGGAGTCATCCACGATCTTGAGATCTTTGCCTACGGAACCCTAGTAAAGAGAGCGTAGCCAAAGACGATCACGCGACCGAGACACTAGCTCAGGCATTTCACCTTTATGAAGCCAGCGATAAAGATGACCCATCAAAATTATATTCAGAAACACGCAAATTAAAAATCAGTAAAACTGCCCTAAAATCTTAATTGTTTGCATTTGAAATTCTATTGATCGTCTGTTACAATATTACTCGTAATTCTACACCACTAAATCAATCAACTAGCTAACTACCATAGGCTAATCACCGCCATCTCTTTAACAATGCTTCCAATCACCAAACCATCAATTTGGGCGTTATCTATGCTGATCTTATCCCTTACTTTCTCTTCATGCGTATGGATGAAGTCAGTTGACAAGCGTGTGAAAGAATCCAGAGACAGCGTGGAGAACAAATACCTTCAAGAAGTCCGAAATCATAATAAGGGTGTCAATAATACACTCAGCATTAATTGGAATCAGGGGCTTGAGAAAATGTACTTGTCGAATCCTAGCCTAATCCAAGCAGATTTCCGATTAGCCGATGCTAAACAGCGGCAAAAGCAAGTATGGACGCGCATGATACCAGGGCTATCGGTAGGCTTAAGCGACTCATTCACACTCGAAGATTTTGGCGATGCCTTTTCTGGTTCTCGCTTCAGAATTAACAGCTTCATTTCTTTGGGGAACCTTATCGATCTTCCCCAGACAATCTACACTAATAAACTCACTTACTTGGGCTCAGAACTCCAAGCAGAAAACACAATGCGACAGCAAGTAATCGCACTTTATAGGCTATTCCAAGAACAGCGATTACATCGCATAGAAAAACAAGCTCTCGGACTTGAGTTTAGCCTACTAGAATCAGTTTCAGAAGTCGATAATGAAACCTATTTAACCATGAAACTCAAACACGAAGAGGCTTACGAAACATGGGAAAACAATATAAAAACATGGGAAACTAAAGTAGGTGATTTCTTCATGGATGGATACGATACAATCCATCTAGACCCTAAGCAGATTCCGGATATTTTATACAAACCCAGCGAGCTCGACTTCACTGACACTTCTCGTTGGGGCTTACTACAACTTAACCTGCTCGCCCTAGAAAGTATTGCGGAAGATGGGCGAGTCCTTGATGCTTACCTAAGGTATCTCCCCAGAGCTAATTTATCTGTAACCGCCCCCTCCATTTATAGTAACTCAAGTAACCAAAGTTTCGATCCTGCGTTAACCCGCTTTGGACCATCATTTAACTGGAATCTAGATTCCCAAGGCTACATCAGCCAACAACTCGACAGAATTAAGCGAGAATCACCCTTAAAAGAATGGCGCAAGGACAAAAGAACTAGAGAAGAAGTAGCTAAGTTGATGGAAGGGAAAGAAGCCCTGATCGAGGTTCAACAAGAGCTTGTTACCCTAAAATCTGCCATGGATGTTTATAAAAAAGCGGTCAGGGCCGGACTCATCAAGGATCCAGAAAGCGCTGTGCAGATGATGCGGAGACTTAAAGAAAGGGAAGTTCGCTTCCTGGCTAAGGAAATCGAAATTTGCTCTGCCTTCTGGCTAATCGATGAGCAACGCTGGAAACCAATCACCAAGCGCTGGCTCGAAACACGGAAAACCCGCACAGAAATCAGAGAAAAAAACACTAAAAGTAACGAACTAGGAGTTAAAAGCCAGTTCAAAAAATGGTTTGGGAAAAGTGAAAATCAGTAAGTAATTAACAGAGTTGTGATCAATGATCTCTACCCAAAAGCTTGACTTCAACAGATCACGCTCCTAAAACATTTGAAATTTAATTACTCCAATTACCATCATGAATCATTCCATACTCAGGCTTTTATCCATTAAAAAAGTATTGCTCATCACTAAAGCTTCATTGGTCATTGTCTCCTGCGTATTATTAAACTCTTGTGACAAAGAAAATAATGAATCAGCTACCTCACTTGATACTGCGCCAGAGCCAATTATCTGGGACTGGAATAATTATGCCCTAGCCACTGAAATGCACCTTAGTGCTATCCCAGTGGATATACAGCCTAAGGAAAGCTATGAGGTGCAGAGTGAGGGATCGGGCAACATGACCTTTGAAGTCACAGAGAAAAACACTACCGTCAAGAAGGATCAGCTCATTGCTAGAATGAATGTGGAAAATATCGGAGATCAAGAGAAACGCCTCAGAATCCAAATGGAGAAAACCGAAATAGCAACGATGAAAGCTGATGAACTAGACATCCCTGAAAAGAAAAAGCTGGCGAAGGAAGAGCTAGATGAAGCTCGTAGGACTGTGAAGCGTATCAAACTAATCCTAGGCAACCCAGCAATCAAAGAATATTCTGCAGAACTGTTTAGCGGAGATATAGGAAATATTGATGAAAAAGCAATGGAAGAGGCCGAAAATGCTCTCAGCCTCGCTGAAAAAAAGTTTGCCTTTGCTGAGGATTTTGAGCAAAGGATCCTAGAAGGCGACCGCGCCCTGCAAGATATGGATACCAAGCAAGACAAACGCACTCTAGAAATAGCCAAGGATCGCTCACTTTATAAAGCTCCTTTTGACGGAGAACTCAGGCTGGAAGTCAACTTTGTTGGAGGACAAAAGGAATACACGGTATCTTCTCGTGAGACGATAGCCACACTCAATAATTACGATGAGATTCACGCTTACCTCAAAGTAGCTAATTCTGACTGGATCAGTCTCGATCCTAATAGACTCTACTTACAGCTTAGTGACACGGAGAACACCTTACTCGAATTTAAGGATGACCGAATTGAAAAAGATAAGCGGACCCAGCGAGAGGAACGTAAATATATCTTTTCGGTGCCACTCAAAGAAAACACCAAGCTAAAACGCCTAACTGGGACTCAGATGAACTCCACCCTCATCTATCGTCTCCCTGAGCAATGTTACATCGTCCCTAAATACGATATTTCACTCTACGCTCTGGGTAAGACAGATTCTCTAGTCTGGCGAGATGTAGTAAAAACTCTCTGGCCAAATGCAACGCTTCTAGGCGTTGGTCACAAGCATTTAGCGATTAAGTATTAAGATATGTTATCATGTAACAACATCTATTACCGTTATGCCAGAAAAGCTCCATGGATTTTGGATGACTTTTCTCATGATTTTGGCTCAGGTATTCACCTTATCAAGGGGTTTTCAGGTTGTGGAAAATCTACTCTCCTCAGAGTCATCGGAGGCTATCTTAAACAGCAAAAAGGCGAGGTGAGTTTTAATGGCTATCACACTAATAATACTAAGTTCAAAAGAAAATATTTAGGGTTTGTGTTTCAAAAGCTGAATCTACTACCTCTCGCTAGCATTGAACGAAATTTAAACCTGGCGGCGGCCTTAGCCGGAATCCCACAATCAGAAAGAAATATAAATATAGACAAATACCTTAACTTACTGGGGCTTGGAGAGTTCAAAAAAAGATTGCCCATGTCAATGTCGGGAGGACAACAACAACGCGCAAGCATCGCCCGAGCACTAATCAAAGAACCTAAAGTATTACTTCTAGATGAGCCTACATCAGGGCTTGACGATTTAAACACAGAGGTGATCATTAACGTTCTCAAAGAATTTATCAATGGCGGTGATCGCATAGCTATTATCTGCACACATGACTCTAGACTCGACAACATAGCCCATGATATCTTGGATTTTAACCGCTTCCTACCTATGGAAGGACACCTGGAAGCGCTGGCTGGAACAGCCGGGTAGTATTCTGGCGCGCGCAGTGGTCACCATCGTCATGGTGTGCTTGTCCGTTCTTCTGCTTGTGGGCTTCCGCATGCAGATTGAACGCTTGAAGACAGAAGTAGCGAGCTTTGGCTTGGATAACCTACTAGTCATTGAGACCATCACTCCACAGGACATCACAGCTGGTATTTCCTCAGGCAGATTCCGTAGTATTCAGAGACACGGTCCACTATTCACAGCACGCAAGATGCTAGCCTCAGCCAATGGTAGTAACGGAAAAAACGCTGCCGTGATCGGATATTCAGATGAAGACATCCGCGGGCTATTACCCTATCTCAAGTATGGCCATGAAATGTTCGTATTATCCACAACCATGCCTCAAGGCGTGGCTGTAGATTACACCCTCTCTGGCAATAGCTTCACTGCCGTTGCCCTCCAGCCCCAAGATAAACTCCTCCAACTCATCCAGGGAGACACTTTATTTATCCCCATCAATAGGTTATCTGAGATCGAGAAACGTGGCTATTCACTCATTTATTATCTACAGAGAGAACCAGACGCTCCGGAAATAACAGACATCACTGAAGCCATTCAGCGGGTATCTAGAGCGGATGGAAATGGCAAAATAGATATCAAAAGTGCCGACTTAATTAAGAAAAGGCTAGAAAAGTTGGAAGGCCAGCAGAACTCCATGAAATTCTGGCTAGCATTAATCCTAGGTGGTGCACTTTCCCTGATTTACGGCGTCCTTTCTATCTTAGAGTTTCGCCAGAGCATGTACATTGCCGCACTTCTTAAAAGTTTTGGCGTTTCGCGGCTATTACTTGGATTGAGATCTATCATCGAAAATATTCTCATTGTGAATACCGTTACTATTGGAATCATTTATACGCTATCACAGTATCATGACACTATTTTTGCAGCTCTCAGAATGAAAACCGGTGTGGATATCAACACTCTCTACTGGGGACAAGAAACTATCTGGACGATCATGGCTGCGAACATCGGCGTGCTGATTAGCTCCATTCCTGTGTTCTTGGCATTGCGTAAACAAGTTGGAAATATCTTAGAGTAAAATCACGCCATCTAAAAACCATTATGGTTAATTAGACTTGCCTGATGTCGATTCTAAAACCTGGATCGCGCTCACCTAAACCGCGCTTGTGATTGTTATTTTCTAGCCCATTCAGCCTCATTCAAGGAAAGTTTCCAAAACAAATACCCCTACTACAAATATTACCAAGAAGCTCCGCTTTTCTAAGGCTTATTTTGGGTAGGTCGTGCCTTAAGATTTTTTGCCCTCGAGTTTTTCTTCCGTGGCTACCTGCTTTTTTCATTAAAGCCTAAGATGGGCGACTCAGCATTCTTCGTCTCAATGGTCCCCTACTGTATGCTGCATTTCGGCAAACCATTTCCTGAAACTATTTTTGCCAATATCGGCGGAATTATTTTCTGCTGGATCGCCGCCAGAACCAAGTCCATCTGGGGCGCCGTCGTCCTGCACATAGCACTCGCTATAGCGATGGACTTCTTTGCCATTGCCCAGAAGCTCAATTGGATTGGCTAAACAAACCCACTCCCAACACCTAGGTGCCAAGGTGCCTTAAAGCTTTAGAATCTCGAACAACGAGTTCATTGACACCGTCTTAAAGTTGAGCTAGGTGGCTACTTCTACTCTCTCATATTGTTCTGCATATTTCGCAGGGTGAGGTCTTCGGTCTTTTGGGTGTGCGGTGGGACCAGGAAGAGTTTCGGGAGTGATTTTTGAATGAGTGATACCTCTAATTCACTATTTCATATGAGTCACAGGGTTCACGAGCATTCTCAATGATAGAACCGACCCTATTTTTCATATGAAGCGAAGAAAAGTTTGTCCCGCTATATATCCAGAAATAGACCCTTCATTTAGGTGCTTTTTGCCGTATATCACTACTTTATTGAACCTAATAATCGGACAAACAAAAACGCTGTAACCATTACAGTTACAGCGTTTTAAGTTGGTTACGGGAGTAGGATTTGAACCTACGACCTTCAGGTTATGAGCCTGACGAGCTACCTGGCTGCTCCATCCCGCGATTAAAATTTACTAAGCCTTCCAAGTGTATTTCGGACTCGGGCGGAAAGCTAGTGTATGTTTAGCGGAATCACAAGTACTTTCTGTATATTCTACTAATTATTTTCGTCCTGCTCCATGAGGTCGTAGAGCTTGTCGGCAAGCTCTACTGTGAGTTCTTCTAGTTGGCCGCTTAGCTTGATATTTAACCACACTCTGAGCGTCGTGCTATCGATTGGGTAGACGTCAAATACGTTGGTATTACCCTCAAATACTCCCGGAGTAAGCCCTAGTACAATTTCACCTGAAAAGGCCCCTATCCTATCGACAATCTTCTCAGCCACAATATTTTTTGGATGATCTGCCAATGGATTAATTTCGTTATCTTTTCGCTTTGAGCTAGATACATCAATGGCCTGTTGTGGGGATTTAGCACTATCAACAGCATATTTAAATTTACCATTCATTATAATAAGATCATTAAGCCCGCAGTTCATGTTTTCAACTGTAACATGGGTGTCTGTACCTTGGTTTTCAATAATGAGGGTTCCTTTATGAGCACCGAGTAACGAATAACTGTTTCGTAGGTCTTTCATTTGCAATATTTTTAGCAACTGAAAGCGATCCCCTCTGATAATGAGACTACTGGCTTTTTTTTCACCATTAAATTTAAGTCCCTTATCTATTCCACTCATAGACCTTGAGTTCCCATTTAGCTTCACGGTTGTAGCCACTTTAATGCCCTCTACTGAGTTGAATTTACCAGACAGCACCCCACTACCGTCAATCGTTCCACCTAGCCATTCTTCATAGCTTTCACCAATGAGGTCAATGACCTCTACATCGTCAAAACTATAATTCCCTGTCAGCTCTGGCTGAGATTTAACCTGAATGGATGCGTTTAATTTTAACTCTCCAGCACCGAGTTTAAATGATGCTGATTCTATGACCACTTCACCTGAGCTCTTACAGATGACTTTCATGTGATTGATCGCTGCATCTTTCAGCCAGCTATGCGAAAATGTTCCCCCTATGATATCGATCTCCCATGAGCCCTCACCTCTCACAATGTTTAGCCCTGCCCCTTTGATCGATCCAGCAGAGCTTTCTGTGTCACCCCAGAGGAGGGTGGCATCAAATACCTGGATAGTATCAATATTAAGTGTTTCATATTGTTTAAATAAACTGGAATAAGCTGCCATCGCTATTTCATCTGTATCTGCTCCTGTCTTGAGCTTTAATTCCATCTTTAAGATATTTAATTCCTTTCCACTCCAACCTGAGAAGTAATTATCTCCAATACCGAGTGGTGAGAGCTGAACCCCTTGGAAGTTTGCCATTTTTTTCGCTTTAGTCACTGATCTTCGACCTACGACCGATACGTCTTTTTCCATCACATACCAATCCTCAAAAAAGGAGCTTTTAGTTTCGCCCAAAGTGAGCATTGAGAAGAGCATTTCGCCATTTAGCACGCCACCTTTGTCTCTGGTAATATCGGAAATCTCCACTTCACCGGCATTTAAACCTATCGCTAGCTGTTGCTGCACATCTACTTTATACGCTTCTGAATTAGGGCGGCTAATCAGGTAAAACCAGAGGATGACCACACCAATAATAGCTAGGGTTACTAGCCTTAATACCAAACGAATGATTTTAGGGGTTATTGAAACTGAACCAGTGTTATGCATAAACTGAAATAATAAGCCCTGCTTGGAAAGCCATTGTTCAATTCTGTTATTAAACGATGCTTCTAATATTTCTAATTCCGGATCCATGGTTTTCTATTATCGATTCACTTCATTCTGTACAATAAATACGAGCTACCTAAGTAGCTCGAGTTAATTATTCATATTTTAAGTGACTTGACTAGTTAAACTAACTGCAGCAACTACCATCGTCGCCACCACCACCACAACATCCACCACCACTACTGGCAGTCTCGATGTCGTCCGCTGTTGGGACGCGTCCTAGCTCGAGAGTTAGGCTTACCATCTTACCAATGGTATTTTGGATTTCTTGAAGTTCTTTCTGCGCTGACATGAATTCTGTGACCGTGGCGTTTTGGAGTAGCAGCTCGCGTGATTGTTCGAACTCGCTGATTTCTGATTCTCCTAGCTCCACACCAGAACGTTGCTTCTGGTTGAGGGCTTCTCCACTCTCGTGAACTGACTGGTATTGCAGTCTTGCCTCATCATTGTTGAGAAAAGTTTCTACTTGAGATTGTAGTTTTTTGAATGATTCTTGCTCAACAATCGAAGCACAAAGCTCCTCTGTTTTTACTGTTACTTTTGATTCTTCTAAGATCATACTCATAGAGTGTTCTTAACCTCGCAAATATTAGATTGCAACTAGAATAACACAATCCAGTGTAAGAAATTGACGACTGATAGACTAACTTTCTTTTTCCTCGAGCTGTTGTTTGATTTTCCTTACATCCTTAATGAGTTGCGGTAGCTTAGAAAGCGAACCTTGCTTTCGGGATTCTTCGCGCATCGGTCTGGCCGGGAAGCCTGAATAGATGGCACCGCCTGCGAGTGATTTAGTCGCGCCAGCTCTACCGGCAAGGATGGCTTCATCACCTATTTTGATATGACCACCCACTCCTGCCTGGGCAGCTACTGTTACGTAGTTTCCTAGCTTAGAACTTCCCGCAAGCCCACTCTGAGAGACGATAAGGCAGTGTTTTTCGGTCTGCACGTTATGAGCGATCTGGACTAAATTATCTACTTTAGTGCCTTCTCCAATGATCGTTTTACCAAATCTAGCTCGGTCGATAGCGGTGTTGGCTCCTATTTCTACATCATCTTCGAGAACGACGATTCCTACCTGATCCACTTTAGTGTGCTTGCCATCCACCAGCTCGTAGCCATAGCCATCTGAGCCGATAACGCATCCTGGCTGGAGGATCACCCGGTCGCCTATTTGGCTGTGCTCACGAACCGTGACATTAGGGTAAAACAAGCAGTTCTCCCCTACTCTGCTCCCCTCGCAGATCACCACACCTGAGCCGATCTCAGTGCCATCGCCGATACTACATCCAGATTCAATGACTACACCGGGCTTGATCGATACCTTATCACAGTTGATCAACACATCATCTGCAATGTAGGCACTGGGATGAACTCCATAGCTGGTTGTGCGTTGTTTGGTCGCGAGTATTTTCACCACCGCAGCGAAGGCAAAGGATGGATTCTCGACTTCGAGTAAAATAGCATGTTCTCCCTCAGGCTTCTGGGGTAAATTTCCAGGCACTAGCACCACACCAGCTTGAGTGGTGAGGAAGTCTTGGAAATATTTTTCATTGCCTAAAAATGAGATTTCCTCGCCGCTGGCTTCATCTAGTGAGGCCACACCTGAGACCACCTGATCCAGACTTCCTTGGACGATAGTGGCTCCTGTGAGGTCAATTATTTCTTGTATCGTAAGTTGCACACTAGATACCTGCCTTATTTTCGAGAAATTGTCACCCCAGTATCACTTTTTTTTCTACAACCACCAATTATCCTCTACTAATACCATCCTCACTAAATAACCAAACTGATCTATAAATACACCTTTACCCCAACGGGCCTATTGTCAGTGATCTTTTAAGAAAACTAGTGTGCGAGCCGGCTATATCGCCAAGCATGATCTAGTGAAGGCTAGATTATCATTGAATTCTATCTGAGCCGGAATAAATATTCATTTTATCCCCACGCATGAAGCCCACTAAGGTAAGATCTCCGCGCTTTGCAAAATCTATTGCTAAGGATGTGGGAGCAGAAATAGCGGAGACCAGCGGAATCCCGACCATTAGAGCTTTTTGCACTACTTCAAATGACACTCTTCCAGATAGCTGTAGCGCCACATCCGTTAGATTAATTCCATCTGTCAGAGCCCTGCCGATCACTTTATCAATCGCATTATGTCGACCAACATCTTCGCGGATAATGAGTAATTCCCCATCACGATTAAACAGCCCAGCAGCATGCAACCCACCAGTCTGAGCGAACACATCCTGAGACCCTTTTAATCTGTTAGGAGCTTCTGTTAGATTTTCTTTAGTGATAAAAAACTTACCTCCAGCTGGTTCATCTAATGGCTTTTTAATATTGAGGAACACCTCGTCAATACTCGCCTTGCCACAGATCCCACAGCTGCTTGCGCTGTAGAGGTTCCGCTGAAGCTTCGCCAGATCCACTTGCACATCATCCTCTAGAAATACTAGCGCATGATTTAGCTTCTGCTCTAAGTCTATCCGCCTGACAGAAACCACAGAATCGACGATTCCTTCCGTCACGAGAAACCCCATCACTAAGTCCGCATCATCGCCCACAGTTCGCATCACCACCGCGATAGGCACTCCATCTACAGTAATCTGAAGAGGCTCTTCCACCGCCACTAGATCTTGCATTTGCTGCGTATCATTACCCACTAATTTGATAATAGTTACTGATTCAGATTTATTCATTTCACTTTTTCACTGACAACTTCTTCACGAACAACATCACCCAAAATTTCTAATTCATACACTCCTGGTTTAAGCTCACCATCATTCAGGATTCTCGCTCTTAGCCCGCCTCTTCCTAATAGGAAATCAAGTGTGCCCTCCGCACAGGCTTCATCCATCCAAAAGCAAGGTGAGCATTCGCATGAGCCAGTGAACTCTATCCCATTGAGAGAAAATCGCTTCCCTATCAAACTATTCAGGTCCACTCCCTCCAGCATCACATTCCGACGAAACTTACTCGGATCTAAGTCGCCCTTCACCACTTCAATCTTCAACTTCTGATACACCGCCCAGTCAAAAAAGGTGATTTGCCCTTTATAATCTTCCTCATAATCAAAGAACCGATCGCCCACAATCCCTTTCCCTGAAACTAGCTCTAAACTATCTCGTTCCTCAATTTTATTATCTAGCGACTTCATACCGAATCGCCCGAAATAGTTGTGTCCATCTGAAATATAAAGATGTTTTATCCTCACTTGCATAGTCAAAGGTTAAGCAAAAATTCTCAAATTACAACCTCAATGAAACTCCACCACTAGATACGCAAAATCCACATTTAACTCTTTTAAGGTTGCTCAATAATACACTTCGAATAAGTTATTAAAAATTACTTACTAAAAATATAATCATGCCAAATCCGTACACAGACATAGGAAATCCTTACACCCGCTCGGAAGTTAACCAACGACTTCAAGACACCCTCGACAGAGGTGAACCTATCATTGTAGCCGGTGCCGGAACTGGTATTTCTGCAAAGTTCATCGAAGAAGGTGGTGCTGATCTAATCATAATCTATGCCTCTGGTAGATTCCGGATGGCAGGAGCTGGCTCTATCGCCGGCATGATGGCCTACGGCGATGCCAATGCCATTTCCATGGAGATCGGAGAATTTGAAGTGCTCCCAGTGGTAAAGGAAATCCCTGTGATCTGTGGAGTGCATGCTTCTGATCCACGCCGCCGGATGTGGCATTTCCTGGAACAGGTAAAGAGCATGGGATTCTCAGGAATCAATAATTTTCCCACCCACACCATCATCGATGGACAGTTCGGTCAGTCACTAGAGGAAACCAATATGGGTGTCCAAAAGGAAATCGAATGTGTCCAGCTAGCCACCTCTAAACTGGATCTTTTCTCTATCACCTACGTCGCCACTCCAGCCGAAGCCGCTGCCATGGCGAAGGCTGGTGCTGATGTAGTCATCGCTCACGTAGGATGCACAGTAGGTGGCTCGATAGGAGTCAGCGATGCATCCATCGGACTCGATCAAGCCGCCCTAGCCACCCAAGCGATCTGCGAAGCCGTTCATTCCGTCAACAAAAACATCCACGTCCTCTCACATGGCGGCCCCATTCTCACTCCCTCAGACGCCGCTTATATCAATGAACACACAGACACAGTTGGGTTTGTAGGTGCATCATCAATCGAGCGCATCGCCGTTGAGGGTTCCATCCCTAATCTCACCAGAGAATTTAAATCAATCCCCGTGAAACGCATTAAGTAAATTCATGACTCAGTCCAAAACCATAGCCATCCTGGGAACTCTAGATTCAAAAGGCCACGAACATCAATTCGTGGCAGACATCATCATTAAGCTCGGCCATCAGCCGCTCTTGATTGATCTAGGTAGTGGTTCTGAACCTCAAGTTAAACCTGATATCACACGTTACCAAGTGGCACAGGCAGCGGATCTAGATCTACAGCCTATACTCGACCGCCAGGACCGCGGCGAATGCGTCTCTGCGATAGCGAAAGCCGCTCCCATCTTATTAGAGAAATTAGTCTCTGACGGCACCATCCAAGGAGTCATCTCACTCGGTGGTGGTGGCGGCACAGCACTCGCCACCTCAGCGATGCGAGCCCTTCCCATTGGTTTCCCTAAGCTAATGGTCTCCACCCTCGCTAGCGGTAATACGGGGCACTATTTAGGAACGAAAGACATCACCATGATGCCAGCTATTGTCGATGTAGCCGGACTAAATTCCATCTCAAAAACGATCTTCACCCAAGCCGCCCACGCCATCTGTGGCATGGCTGAAGCCGTGATCGATCTATCTGAAACTAAGCCAATCATCGTCGCTAGCATGTTCGGAAATACCACTGACTGCATCAACATCGCCAAAGAAGTATTAGAGAATGAAGGCTACGAAGTGCTCGTATTTCACGCCACAGGCACCGGCGGAATGGCCATGGAGTCACTGATCGAATCCGGTATGGTAAAAGGCGTGCTAGACATCACCACCACTGAGTGGGCAGATGAATTAGTCGGCGCCACTCTCTCCGCAGGTCCCACTCGCATGGATGCCATGACTAAGGCAGCCATCCCCGCAGTGATCTCTCCAGGCTGTCTCGACATGGCAAACTTCGGCGAGCGAGATTCCATACCAGAAAAATTCGCGGACCGCACCTTCTACATCCACAATCCACAAGTTACTCTCATGCGCACCAATGCGGTAGAATGCGCTGCGCTCGGAAAAATCATCGCAGAGAAAGCCAATGCAAACCCTGCTCCAACCGTCATTCTCAATCCTCTAAAAACCGTCAGCATAATCTCCGCAGAAGGCCAACCCTTCTATGATCCTGAGGCTGATAAAGCTCTCTTCGGCTCAATCCATGACCACTCTAAAGTCGAAGTCATCGACTACGACGAGGAGATCAACAGCCCAGTCTTTGCAAAGGCCGCAGCACACAAACTGCTAGAACTCATTAACCAATCTAACAACCAAACATAAAAAATCATGACCAGACACTTCGGAGTATTCCATTTCAAGCCAGAAATCACCCAAGAGCAGATAGATGAATCATTCCATGCTCTCGTAGATCTAAAGAACAAAATCCCCGGTCTCCTCACCGTAGAGCATGGCCCCTATAAATCAGCTGAAGGTCTCAACGACGGATTCACCCACGGCTTCATCATGACATTTGAAACTGCGCAACAGCGCGACGACTATCTCCCCCACCCAGATCACCTACTCGTAGTAGATCTTGTCCAGCCGCGTTTAGAGCGACTTGTCGTCTTCGATTTTGATGTTTAAAACATCACTTCCCACTCGCTCTTCCTTCGCGATATTCCGATGGGCGGAGGCCGACCCATTTGGTAAAGGCGTTGGAAAAATGCGCCCCGCTGGCGTAGCCGACCTGATCGGCGATGGTATCGATCTTGTCACCAGTGGTGGCCAGTAGTTCGCAAGCCCGCGTGTTGGCCTCGCAAATCACCCTTGGCAGCATCGAGATCAAGCAGTAGCCTGGTGATGTCGTTTGGCTCGCCAGCGGAAATTTCAGAATGGATGAGCACTGAGATACATACAGCCAGCAAAGAGCTTAGCCAAATTTCTTAAATATCATTTTTCCAAGGGAGCTGTTATGCATTAGCATGACTATTCGCCTCATCGTCATGATCGTGTTTTTTACCCAGATAGATACCCACAATGCCCCAGATGATGGCAACGCCAGCGCCCACACAAAGAATAGGCCCTAGTCCGAGATTGAGCCATCCGTCTCCGAGCCATGCAATGATCCAGATCCAGAAAACATCTCCACCGCGGTAAACAGCCACGTCGATGATAGGTTTGGTTTTAAACCGCGCTTCCCGATCAACGGCTGTAAAAAGAATCTCGCGGGCTGGGCGGGTGATGGCGTAATTCCCTGACCGGCGAACCACCTGCAGCGCAAGCACGAACATAATAGCGGGGTTCATGC